>Ga0209480_10000241_pt1 | contig 48275 bp, 44 predicted proteins | sample JI61114C2DNA_FD_187501 | JGI IMG/M metagenome (GOLD analysis project Ga0209480, IMG submission 187501) | Wastewater effluent complex algal communities from Wisconsin, to seasonally profile nutrient transformation and Carbon sequestration -... | ecosystem: Engineered > WWTP > Effluent > Algae...
CGCAAAAGTGGTCGGTCATTCACCACTGGAAACCCGCTTTGCAGACTTTTTTACTTATGTTCGGTGAAGAGCGGGTTCCGCTCTCCGCCCTATGAAAAACGTGTTACACAGTTTATTTGACAGACTCGAACTTGAATGCCATTATCGAGTGGAATGAGCAAACTTACAAAGAAAAGACTGTGGCTGTATGCCTTCCTAAAGGCAAGTGTTCATTAGATGGTATCCACTCTATCTCTTGTATTGACTCCACAGTAATTAGTGATGGCATTTATACTCGTAAACGCTGGCGGAAAGCATGATGACTAACAAAAAAATTGCCTTCGTCATTCACTCTTTAGGGCGTGGAGGTGCAGAAAAAGTTGTTTCTGAACTATCTATTCATTGGCAAAATAAAGGCTATGATATTACCTTAGTTCTATTTGTTAATGAAATAGGTTATCCCTTTGGTGGCAAGGTAATTAATCTAAATTTACCTTCTGGAAATGGGTTTATTAAGCGTGGTTTTATTCTGCTTAAACGTGCTTGGAAATTAAGAAAAGTTTATAAAAAAGAGAATTTTGACTTTATTATTGCAATTATGGAAAGTGCAAGTTTTCCTTCGATTTTAGCTGATAAAAGAACTATTGCCTCTAATCATTGTAATCCAGATTTGTATTTTTCAGATATTGAGTGGAAGCTATCTAGTTATGTGTTTCCTAAAGCTCAACAAGTAGTTTGCGTTTCTAAAGTAGCTATGCAAGCGTTCAAAAGCAGATTAATCAGTTCAACGCACCTGTTAACAATCTATAACCCTATTGATTTTAAGCGTTTAAATCATTATGCCCAACAATCACCACAAGTTAAGATTATAGGCAAATATATCATTGCAGTAGGGCGTTTAGAGCAACAAAAGCGTTTGGATCGCCTAATCCAAGCTTATTCTGAAAGTAAATTAAGCTGCGAAGCTAAACTGTTGATTTTAGGTGAAGGTAGTTTGCGATATCAATTAGAGCGGCAAATAAAAGATTTAGGGTTAATAGGTAAAGTTCTTATGCCTGGTAATATAGAAAACCCACACCCAAATATTGTAGAGGCTGAGTTTTTAGCACTGTCTAGTGATCATGAGGGCTTTCCTATGGTTTTAATTGAGGCATTAGCGATTGGCAAGCCGGTAATTTCTACCGATTGTGCGACAGGCCCTAATGAAATTATTCAGCACGGTCAAAATGGCTTATTGGTTCCAGTCGAGAATACTCCAGCCTTACGTGATGCTTTAGATGAATTATATTTTAATAAAGCCTTGCATCAGCATTTAAAGGCAAATGCAGTGAATTCAGTTGCTCATTTGTCTATTGAGGCTATTGCTGCTCAATGGGAGGCTCTAGCATGGAAGGTATAAGAAAACTTGCCTTAATCTGTTTGTTATTACTGATTTTTGCAGTGCCTACGGATGGCCTTTGGTCAATTGCCGGGCTTTCGTTAACCAAAATTGCTGGACTTTTGTTATTCGGTATGGTGGCCTTACTGCTAATTAGTGGTGATGGTTTAAGAGGCTCTCCATGGTTTTTTATTGCAGTCACCGCTTATATTTGTTGGATGTTATTTAGTTTTCTTTGGACTTGGATGCCTGTTAATTATGAAACTAGCTTAGCTATTAATAGCCAACAGTCCATCAAAGGTCAACTTTATCTATTCATGCTAGTGTTACTAGCTTTTCAAGTGGTGCGTACTGAAAAAGATTTAAATCTAACTTTTGCTGCTTATTTGTTTGGAGCGATAGGCCTAGTCTATTTTTTAGTGAGTAGTTATGATCCCAATAGCACAACAGTTCGCCATGAAATCAAAGGATTTGATGCTAATGAAACTGCCTTACAGCTTGCTTTAGGTTTGCCAGTGGCACTGTATTTATTATTAACAGTCAATTCTTGGGCATTACGTGCTCTAGGAATTATTTATATTCCAGTCGCCTTATTCGGTATTTTCATCACAGGTTCACGCACAGGTTTCATTACTGCCTTGCTAGGGTTTATTGGTGTGATTCCTTGGTTATGGCGTGCACGTTTTGTCTGGAAGGTGGTAGGTTTAGGTTTTTTAGTGGCAGTCTCCATAGGAATAACTAATGTAGTTCCAGAAAAAACTTTAGAGCGTTTATTTTCTTCAGGTACTGAGCTAAGTCAAGGCACTTTAAGTGCACGTAGCATTACTTGGTCAAGAGCATGGTTGGAAATTAATGAGGCTCCTTTCTTTGGTAACGGCCTTAGTTCTTTCAGACGGGTGATTAATAAATACAATATTGATTATACAGCACATAATAGTTATATCGCTATTACAGTGGAGCAGGGAATAATAGGTTTAATTCTTTACCTGACTGTTATTGTAACTGTTTTGCTACAGGGTTTCCGTATTCCTCCTGAGCAGCGTTTATTGATGCTTTCCCTTTTATTCATTGCCATTGCCGGTCAATTTACTTTGACGCTTAACGAGGAAATGTATATTTGGTTTGCCTATTTAATGGTAGTGATTAAGGCAAATTTGCTAGAAACACCTAAGGTAAATCTTGCTAATTCTTATCAGTTGAGGTTGGCATGAAAAAAATTGCAATTGTAATTGGTGACTTAGGCATGCCAGGTGGGGCGGAAAAGGTAGCTGCAGATTTGGCGACCGAATTTCACCAGCGTGGGCATGATGTAACCGTGATTACTTTTGAAGAAAAGAAAAAATCGGGCTATCTGCAAACACCCGCTAAGCATTTACATATTTCGATGCCCTCCCGCAACGGTGGCTGGTTAAGGCAATTAAGCTTATTAGGGCAGCGGGTTTTGACTTTTCGGCAAGTATTTCAACGTGAGAAATTTACCCATATTTTTTCTTTCTTAGAGTCTGCTAATGTGCCTTGCGCTCTAGCTAGCCGGTTAACACTCACCTCGGTTCACATTGATCCAGATGAATGGACTGAGCGTCAGCAAAAAATTATTAAGTTTGCTTTTAAGCGTGCTCGTGCAGTGGTTGCTCTGACCAATAGCATGCAAGTGAAGCTGGAAACTCGGTTACAACTTTCTAATGTGGTAAGGATTTATAATCCAGTAATGACCGATTTAGTTCACCAACGTGCCAAGGAGAGTATTACGATTAATACGCCCTTTATCTTGGCAGTCGGGCGTTTAAATACACTGAAGCGCTTTGATCGGTTAATTGCTGCTTATGCAAAAGCTAAAGTTGCCGAACAGTGTCGCTTAGTGATTCTAGGAGAGGGCGAGCTGCGCAGGGAGTTAGAGCAACAAATCCAAGCCTATGGCCTGCAAGATAAGATTTTGTTATTAGGTTATGAACCTAATCCCTATAAATATATGACGCGTGCTGAATATTTGGTAATGAGTAGTGATACAGAAGCCTACCCAGTTGTACTCATTGAAGCGCTTAGTTTAGGTTGCCCAGTATTAAGTACAGATTGCCCGAGTGGGCCGCGTGAAATTATCCGCGAAGGTGTCAATGGCCTATTGGTCGATCTTACAGATGAGGCCTTAGCCGCAGGTATACAACGCCTATGTAGCGATATGCAATTGCGTGAACGCCTCTCACGTCAAGCCCCAAGTTCAGTGCAAAATAATGATATTCGCACGGTGGCTGATGCTTGGTTGGCGGTCTGAAATGCAATTGCGCCATAGTATTTTATATTTACTTGCCCATGGCATTCCCGCTTTAGCCGCATTTTTGACTTTGGCTTTGTATACACGCTGGATTAATCCAGATGCGTATGGAATTTACACTACCCTATTAGTGGTAGCGAATAGTGCAAATATTATTCTATTTAATTGGCTTTATGTTGCCATTATGCGTTATTGGCATGACAGTGGCTTTAAAGAAACTGAGCTGCATAGCATTACCCTGATGGTACTAGCAATCGGTACAGTGTTGATTCTAGGCTTGGCAACCATTTACTTTGCAGTGACAGGCGATGGATTGGTGGCTGCTGCTTTAGCCAGTTTGATGATAAGTAATGCGATCTATTCAGCCTATCAACGAATCAATTCAATCAGTCTACAGGCAGAGCGTTATTTACTGGTTGAAGTTTGCCGAGTAGTATTGACCACATTGTTAGGGATAGGCTTAGTATGGCTTGGTTATTCTTGGCATGGCATTTTAATTGCCACCAGCCTAGGGTTTTTATTAATTCCATTGCTTTCACCTCATTTTTGGCAGTACTTTTGGCGCTATCCAAAAAATATTAACTATATCAATGTTTTAAAGTTAATTAAATACGGCTTACCCTTAAGCTTAACTTTTATGTTGCTTGAGATTATTCATACTACTGACCGCGTATTGCTTAGTTGGTTGGTGGGGCTTGAGGCAGCAGGGCAATATGCGGTGGCTTTCAGTTTACCGTTTCAGTTGCTAATTCTAGTAGGCAGTACGGTCAATGTAGCAGCCTACCCACTCATTTTAAAAGTATTAGAACAACAAGGCGAAGCTGCTGCTAAAGCTAAACTAGCTGATTACCTGTTAGTATTGCTTGGCTTATTACTGCCAAGTTATTTTGGCTTGATGGCGATTAGTCACGATTTTATGCCTTTATTGATTGGTGATACCTATCTGCCAGTATCTTTACGGTTATTGCCGAGTATTGGTCTTTTGCTGCTGATTAATGCATTGTATTTATTTCATACTTCCTTAGCCTTTCAAATAGCTCAACAAACCCGTAAAACAGTACTCGTGGTTGCGGTCGCAGCAGTTCTGAACGTGCTGCTCAATTTAATTTTAATTCCTTATTATGGAATTGAAGGGGCAATTATTGCCTCATTGATTGCTTATCTAGTATGTGTATTCTATGGCCATACCCTAAGTATGCGATATTTTAAATTACCAATCCCTTGGTTAGAGGTGGTTAAACTGTTTTTAGCCGCTGGCCTAATGCTGATACTATTAAATAGTTTACCTTTAGGACATGGTTTACTAGAGGGTTTGCTGCGTATTTTGCTGGGTGCAAGTTTTTATTTGATAACGATTTGCTTGCTTGATGTCGGTGGCATCAAGTTTATTTTAGTTAATTTTTTTAAAAATGTGAATAAGCGCAATGAAAACACTAACTATCAACCGTAAAAAGTATGGCGTTAATATTCAGGAATCATATTTTTCTTCAGAGCAAAATTCACAACCGAATTATGATTTACGAGTTAACTTCTGCGTTGAAAATCAAGGAAAACATACTACAAAAGCATTAACTTCTGTTATTGATCTCACCCAAGATGCTGAAAAAATTATTTATAATTTTAGACTATCCCACCGTCGCGGAATTCAAGATACGCTTAAATCTGGAGATTATATTTATAAGTTTACCTCAGAGCCTTGCTCCGAGGATATTAAAAGCTTTTGTGCAGCTTATGATGCTTTTGCTTTTGAGAAAAATTTACCTTTGTGCAATCAAGGAAAGCTTTTGTTCTTTGCTGGGCAAAGCGCTTTAGTTCTGACAAATGTACATTGTGCCTATACAGGTGAGTTATTTTGTCAGCATGCATTTATTAGTAACAAGGAGCGTGCACGCTTACTGTATTCAGTCTCAAATTTTAGAGTTGATTCATATGACTCTATTAAGCGCAGACAGGTCAGTAAAATCCATCGCTCGTTACATTGGTTTGAGATAAGCCAATTTAAGACCTTAAATTACAAAGTTTATGATTTAGGTGGTTTGGCTCAATGTGATGATCCACAATTAGAAAATATTAATCATTTTAAGCGTGGTTTTGGTGGCGTAGATATTCAAGAGTATGTGAACTTTACACCAAAAACTTTAAAGGGTTGGGTAGCCATGCGTTATCTAATGAAAAAACTATGAGCACTGTATCGAATCAAAGCATTAATGGCTTTGAACTTGCCTATATCATTACTTCTTTGTCAATGGGTGGCGCTCAGAAAGTGCTATTAGGCCTATTAGCAAATTCTCAATTAAAAGAAAAACCGCCTTTGGTCATTAGTTTATTAAAAACCGAAGGTCTTCAAGCAGAGTTTGCAAGTTTGGGCGTAGAAGTTTTTTATGTTGAATTAGAAAAACCTAATCTAATTTTAAAGAAAATCAGTGAACTCAAGAGGCTTATTGCTAAGCGTCAGATTAGGCTATTGTATAGCTTCTTGCATCATGCCAATTTATTTGCAATTTTACTCTCAATCGTTTGTAGCAAGCCTAAGCCCTTGGTAATTTGGGGTTTACATGACACCCCACTAAAGAATCTTTATACACGTTGGCAGCACCGTGCTCTGTTTTGGTTGGGCGTGCGCCTCTCTCACCTTCCGAAGAAAATTATTTTAGTTTCTGAGCGCAGCAGGCAGCGTTATATTGAAGTTGGTTATTCAGCAGCTAGTATGGAATTAATTCCTAATGGCGTGGCAGTGCCAGCTTTGCAAGCGGAGCAAACACTAGCAGATCGCCAAGCGGTGCGAGCAGAGTTAGGTTTAGCGCCGGCTGCTATTCTAATTGGTAGTCTTACGCGTGCTGTACCTGAGAAAGCTTTGCCAGTGATGCTTGAGGCTTTTGCCCGATTAAGTCAAATACATGATGCACATTTGCTATTAGTCGGTGAGGGTGTAGACAGCAATAATACTGAGCTACAAGCACAAATTGCGGCCTTACAACTACAAAATAAAGTACACAGTTTGGGCATTCGCCATGACCCTCAACGTCTGATTCGCGCTTTCGATATTGCGACTCTATCTTCTCGTTCTGAAGCTTTTCCATTATTTTTAGTAGAAGCAATGGCGCTAGGTGTGCCTTGTGTAGCTACTGATGTAGGCGATATTGGCTTAATTTTGGGTGGAAACGGAGTTTTGGTGCCTGCAGGTGATGCTGAACGCTTGGCTGAGGCTTGGCAACAGGTTTTAAGCTGGCCAGAGCTAGAGCGGCAGCAGCAAATGGAACAGGCTTGGACGCATATCCAAGCTAATTTTAGTTTAGAACGTATGCAGCAACATCATCTAAAGGTATTTGCTGAAGCTACCGCTGCTTGTGAATCGAGCCAAGCTTGGAACATGAGAATACACCATAAGCGTTGCTGATTAGCAGCGCCTTTTAAGAAGATTTGCCATTCTTGTTGCACTAACTCAGCGCGCAGATAGCCTTGCTCTTGCATGCGTTTAGCATCTAATAAGCTTTCAGCCCATGCGCGCAAATCGCCACGTAGCCAACTTGCTAAGGGCACATTGAAGCCTTGTTTAGGACGATTGACTAATTCGGCAGGTACATACTTATAAAGCAATTGGCGCAAGAGCCATTTGCCTTGACCTTGATGAATTTTAAATTCGAGCGGCATGCGCCAAGCTAATTCAAACACACGATGGTCCAGAAATGGTACACGAGTTTCTAAACTAGCCCCCATTGCTGCACGGTCGACTTTGCAGAGCATGTTGTCGGGGAGAATGTTTAAAGTATCAAACATCATCATTGCTTCTTCTGGATGGGCAAACTGGCCTACTAACTTAGTTAAACTCCAAGGTGTTTCTAGCTCGCTAGTGCCTATTACTACTGACTCAGGGTTTTGCCAATGTTGAGAGAGGCGTGGAAATAAATCATACACAGAATGGCTGGCTTGCAAAGCACTCGCGATTTTGTGTAGTTGACTACCCAATTGCTCATCGGGTTGAAGTAGTAGTTTGCTCAAGGTTGATGTGGGTAAGCTAAGCAAAAAATTCAGCAAAGGTTTGCGTAAAACAACTGGTAAAGAGGTGGCCTTAGACCAAATTTTTTGTGCGAATAAATAGCTACGATAGCCACCAAACAACTCATCTCCTGCATCACCGGATAGGGCAACGGTCACTTGTCGGCGCGCGCAACGACTGATAAGAAAACTGGGGATTTGTGAGGTATCTGCAAACGGTTCGTCATAAAGTTGTGGTAATTGAGGGATTACTTCCAAAGCTTCTTGTGCGTTTACTTTAAATTCAGTATGCGTTGTACCTAAATGCTCAGCAACAGCGCGTGCATGTTGGGCTTCATTAAAGCCTGCTTGATCAAAAGCAACTGTAAAGGTTTGAATAGCTTGGCTATGTTGAGCCTGCATTAGGCTTACGATCAAGGAAGAGTCAATCCCACCTGAAAGAAAAGCACCTAAAGGCACATCGGCTTGTGCTTGTAAGTTAATGGCCTGTTGGAGTTGTTGCTCTAAAAGTTTTAAAGCTTCTTGTTGATCAGTAATAAGTTGCTGCTGGCTATTTAAAGCAGCTTCAAGGCTAGACCACCAAGTTTTAACTTGAGCGTGTTTTTGACTAAGCTGACTTAGCTTTAGTTCTAATAAACAGCCTGCATCGAGTTTGTGAATACCTTGATAAATACTCGCAGGGCTAGTGACATAACCCGATTTTAAATAGTTAGCTAAAGCAGCACGGTTAATGTCTGCCTGAAAACCCGGTAGTTGGCGGAGTGCTTTTAGCTCAGAAGCGAAAGCAAATTGTGCACCGATCCAACCGTAATACAACGGTTTTTCCCCCATGCGATCACGCATCAGGGTTAGAAAACGTTCTTGTTTATCCCATAAGGCAATCGCAAACATACCGACTGTTTTTTTGAGGGTAGCTTCGATACCCCATTCAGCAAAACCTGCTAATAAGGTTTCAGTATCGGAGTGCCCACGCCAATTAAGTCTTAAGCCAGCCAGTTCAAGGTCTTTACGTAGGGCTTGGTGGTTATAAATTTCGCCATTAAAAACACAGATATAGCGCCCGCAAGCTGAGACCATCGGCTGTTGTCCAGCAGCAGACAGATCAACAATCGCTAGGCGTTGATGGCCTAAGGCAATTTGTGCAGAGGGGTCAAGCCATAAACCTTGGGCATCTGGTCCGCGATGCTCTAGTGAGGCTGCCATACGCTCCAAGGTTTGCGTGGGTTGGGTTAGATGCGTAAATCCGAAAAATCCCGCAATGCCACACATGCTTTGACCTCATTAATAATTTTAGTTGTAGTATTGAGCTTGAAAAGAAGTAAAAGAGTAATCTGTAAGTAGCTTATGCAATTTTTTTACCATACCAGCGCGCCCTGCAAACTGATGTACAGCCCAAGCTTTAGAAATACCCGCTGGTTTAGCAACCTCCTGGTATTCCTTGGTATCTAGCTCATGGGGGTGCATATAAAATACACCTTCGGTTTTATTCAGCTTGCGTGCTAGCCAGCGATTTAAAGCATAAGGATAAATGCGGAAATAGCCGCCACCCATCACCGGCAATGACTTGCCTAGCAGTGTGCAAGTCGAAAGTGGGTAGGTATCTAAACCACGTACTCGAATTTGCTCTAAGATCGAATCGTCAGCAAAGCCATAAACTTTACGTACTTGCGCTAGCATAATAGACGATTCGTAGCGTATTCCAAGGTCTTGCAAAGTATCACAATACCAAGGCAGCATTTCAGTGCGCACCGAAAAGGTTGGAGCGCGAAAGCCGATAACTTTTTGCCCACTGATGGCCTCTAAGCTGGCTACTGAGCGTTCAATCTCATCTTTAAATTGTGCCGGGCTTAAAGTATATAAGGGCCGATGGCTATAAGCATGGCTAGCTAATTCATGCCCTTGCGCGGCAATTGCAGTGACTAGCTCTGGAAAACGTTCTGCTACCATGCCTTGCACAAAGAAAGTTCCCTGTACCTGATGTTCAGCTAAAACATCCAGTAAACGTAGGGTATTATTTAACACTCGCTTTGAGATCGGGCGTTCGAAATCGAAAACTGATTGTTGCCAGTCCTCGATATCAGCACTGAAGATCATCGTGTTGTTCCCCAGCTAGTTTCAAATTTGGCTAAGCGTTGTTGATGTTCATGACAAGCTAGGTAAATCTTCCCCAGACGCTCAAGGACTTGCTGAGCAGAGAAATTCTCAACGACATGTTCACGTGCCGCTAAACCCATTTGGGTGCGTTCGGTTGGATGCTCCATCAGCCACTGCATTTTATTAGCCAAAGTTTGGGCATCGCCAAGTGGAACTATAAAGCCGGTTTGTTGATTTTTAACCGCTTCACGGCTGCCTTTCACATCGGTACAAATCACCGGTTTAGCGCAGGCCATCGGTTCTAACAAGGCGCGAGGTAGGCCTTCACCAAAGGAAGTTAGTAAACCAACATCAATTTCTTGATAGAAGCTTGCCATATCAGTGCTGTAAGCACGGATTTCAATCCAGTCTTGTAACTGATGAGCCGCAATTTTGGCAACAATTTCAGTCTGCAGCTCGCCTTGGCCGATCAATAAAACTTTGAAGTTTGGATTGCTCAAACGTAGATGCTTAACTGCGTCTAGGAGTAGTTGGTGGTTTTTAATGGTTTCAAAGCGAGCTACCATCCCAAAAATGGTTTTGCCGGGTTGGCTAGTGCTCGGCTGAGGCTGGAAATACTCAGTATCTATTCCATTGCCTAAGTATTCTATTTGTTGCTCATCTAATAGTTTATGGCGTCGCGCAATTTCGATATCTTCATGTGATTGGAAGAGGGCGAGATTCACTGGCCATTTCAATAAGCGTTCAATGGCTAAATAGCTATATTTACCGAGTATGCTGGTATTGTAAGACAAGCTATAACCGTGGCTTTGGTAAATCCAGATAGGTTTGCGCCTCACAAAAGCTAAACAACGCCCAACTAAACTAGGTACACCAAAGTGTAAATGCACGACATCATAGTCCGCTGGGTGTAAAGCTTTTTGTAAATTGAGAAAAGATTGTAATAGACGCCAAGGACTTAAGCTTCGGTGCAAATCTGCGATGACTACCTGCATGCCTTGCTGGCGCATGAGTTCCACTTCTTTACCTGCGCCACATAAAATATCGATCTTTAGTTGCTGAGGGTAGCACTCATTTAATACTTGAGCACGCTTAAATACTAAGGCATAAGCAGGGCTACTTTGAGTACAGACTTCGAGTATTTTTAACATATTAGTAAAACTTATGTATGAGGTGACGGGAAAGAGTATTCATAACAAACGGAGGGCTGTTACGAATTAACCATGAAGCGCTGTCATAAATAGGTGAGCGCGAGGTTTTAGCTTGAGGAATCGCTAATTGATAATAATGAATGGCGCGAGTGTAGTCAGCTAGGCGCAGCTTGAATTCGTAAGCATTGCTACCTACCGAGGAGCGCCCTAAATTGTAATAGGATTTGCCGGTTTGTTCGCAATATTCAATAATCGACCAGAGCATCGTGAGGAAAATATTGTCTTTCTTATAAATAGGATCTAAACCCATCCATGCACCATAAAGCTCGTCTTTGGAAATAAAGGCGAGGGCTGATACCACTGGAGTATCGGCAAAATAACCTACAAATAGAGAGATAGACGCTTGATAGTGGGAGTGAATTTCTTCAAAAAATCCCCAGCTATGCGGCAAACTTCCTACTTCATGCATTTGCTTTAAGTAAAGTGCATAGAATTCGCGTAATAGCTCTAAATCATTACCAATTTTAAAATGGAACCCTTGTTTAAAGGCTTGGCGAATATTACGGCGTGTGGATTTAGAAAAGTCTTTTAGACGTTCATCACAACTTTTAGTGAGATCAACAATTAATTCAACCTTATCAGACTGATCCAGTACACAAGGTAGATTTTGAATAGTGCGTAAATCTAGACGTTGTGCTTTAAGTCCTAAATTGGGTAATTCCTCTAGTAATGTGCTAACTAAGTCACTGTAATGCTCATCAGCAATAGCTAAATCACCGGTTTTATCAAAGCCTGCACCCATAATTAAAGTGCTATTACCAAGGTTGAGTAGGCTAGGTTTAAGAAAACAAGGTATAGCATAGCTTTGACCTTGAAAATCCAATTCGAGATCAATAGCTTGTAGCTTATATTCCTTGGCTAAAGCTAGTCTAAATGCAGAGCTAGTAAATACTCTTTCATTGACACCTAAACACGCTATTTTCTCTGTCGTGTTATTTAATTCTTTAATTCGTATAGCCATCGGCGGGGCACTCGATTCGCTAGTTAGTTAGTTAATTATTGATGTGTAGCGTGGATTCTGCCTGTGCTGAATGGATGAGAGGGCAAAGTTTCTAGGTAAAAGGAACAAGCGCAACTTGACTATCGACTAGCCGCTTATCTAAAAAAACGGTGCGGTATGCAGTTGGGCTTTTGCATATAGAAAAATATTATAAGAGGATAGCATCAGATATTTTACCCAATGGCTGATAACATTATGTTGACTGTATCTGAGCAAGTGCCAGCTGTAGCAAATCCTACAATCCCCGTGATAATGCCCTCACCAGAGCTCATGTCTGCGGTAGGTGCGAAGCATGCTGCCGCAGCCTCCAACCTGCTGACCTTGGATCAGTTATGGCGGCGTTTGTGGCGGCAAAAATGGTTGTTTCTAACAACTTTATTTTTGGTGCTTTTAACGACAGCTATTATTACTTTAATGATGAAGCCAGAGTACCGAGCGATCTCGACGATTCAAATTGAAAAGCAAGGTGCGCAAATTGTTGATTTTGGTAATGTTGGCCAGACTACTCCTGATATGGGCGAATCTGATCTATTTTTCCGTACTCAATATGAACAGCTAAAAGGCCGCCAACTGGCTGAGCAAGTGATTGGTGAGTTGAATTTAGATAAACGTTTGTTTGAATTAAAAGAAAAGCCTACCCCATTGTCGCAAATTTTGACGGATGCCAAGCAAACCTTAGCTAGCACTAAAGATCAATTAATCAATTGGTTACCAGAAAGTTTAATCGGTGAGAAAGAAACTAAGCCAGTAACAGTAGACGGGGATAATATTGATGCGTTTTTGAAGAATCTTTATGTAGAACCTATTGAGAAAGCACATCTAGTCAAGGTTTATTACGAAAGTCCTAATCCTATTCTTTCAGCTGAGATTGTGAATAAGTTGATTGAACGGTATGTAAAAAACTCGATTACCAATAGCAGTCAGACAGATATTTATGCGCAAGCTTTTCTTGATCGTGAGCTAGAAAAATCGCGTGAGCGCTTGACCAATAGTGAAAGTGAGTTGGTCAGGTATGCACGTGATAACCAAATCTTGGAAGTAAACAATAGCCAGGCAACGCAAGAGCAAAAGTTGAATGAGTTGAATAGTGCTTTGGCAACTGCTGAGCGGCGCCGTATTGAAGCAGAAAGCCAATTGGGGCAGGCGCGCCAACACGGCAATGTGGTAGGTGTACTGACGAATCCAGTGGTAGAGTCTTTAAAGCGGCAATTAGTTGATCTGGAAGGTCAGTATCAAAATCAATCAAAAGTGTTTAAACCTGCCTATCCAGAGATGCAACAATTAGCTGAGCAGATTCAAGTAGTTAAAAAGAAGCTAGGTAGTGAAATTGCTAATTTAAAGCAATCTTTAGAAGCTGAGTTCACTGCATCCAAGCGTCTTGAGGGGCAAGTACGGAGTGAGTTGTCGTCCTACAAAGGTGAGCTAGTCAACTTGCGGGATCGTAGTGTCGAGTACAATGCTTTAAAACGTGAAGTAGAGACTAGCCGCAAGCTTTATGATGATCTCTTAAAGCGTGTCAATGAAGTGACGGTTGCTTCAGGTGCTAATAAAGCGACCAATATTCGGATTATTGATGCGGCCAAACCACCCACTGATCCATTCAAACCGAACAAATCTATCAATTTAATGGTTGGTTTGATTACTGGTTTGATTTTAGCCACTGGTTTAGCCTTATTACGCGAAACCTTAAGACGCTCACTAACTTCGGGTGATGAGTTGCAAATGGTGAGTGGTTTACCCGTATTAGGTACTATTCCGCATGTGCGTCGCATGAGCGAGCAAGATTTGGCAATGGTCACGATGCGTGATCCTAATTCACCTGCTGCAGAGGCTTATCGAATTGCCGCAACCAATATTCGCTTTGCTTTGCAGGCGGGTAAACCGAGTGTGATTGTCTTAACCAGTGTCAATCCCTCTGAAGGTAAGTCTACATCTTCTGTTAATTTAGCCTTGAGCCATGCCCAAATGGGTGCGAAGGTCTTACTCATCGATGCCGATTTACGTCGGCCAACGCTGCACGTAAAAATGGGTTTGAGCAATACACGTGGTTTAAGTGATTATGTAGAAGGACGTGCTGAACTAGCGCAAGTAACTCAACAAGTCCCGAATATGAAAAATGCTTATGTGATTACTGCTGGCCCCTTCCGTGTCGATCCGAGCAGTATTTTAGCGAGTGCTAACATGCATCAACTGTTAGAGATGGCGCGTCGGCACTTTGATGTAACCATTATTGATGGCCCACCAGTAACCGGTTTTGCGGATGCTTTAATGCTAGCAGCACAAGCAGATAATACGTTGTTGGTCACTAATGAAAAGAACATGGATCGTAAACATGTGCTTAATGCGATTCAGCAGCTACAACGTGTCAAACCTAGTATTGGCGGCTTTTTAGTAGTTAATGCGCGGCATGGGGTTACCGATGCTCGCTACTATGATCGTTATAATCGTGGAAAAAGTAATAGTATTGCGAAAACGAACGACCACAAAAGCCTAACTGATGTAGGTGGTTTAAATTTAACTAAAGAAAAGGCCGCTTAAAAACGGCTGCAATCCCCCTAAACAGATCGTATTTAGGGGGATTATTTTAGACTAAGGTAGAGTAGTTTCACCCATTAGGAAGCGATCGCATTCACGTGCAGCTTGGCGGCCTTCATTAATCGCCCAAACCACTAAGCTTTGTCCACGGCGCATATCACCTGCAGCAAACACGCCCGGAACACTGGTCACGTACTTGCCATAATCGGCTTTGACATTACCGCGTGGGTCAATGGCTACTTGAGCACTTTCAATCAAGGTCTTTTCTGGGCCAGTAAAACCCATCGCGAGCAGAATTAATTGAGCCGGTAATACACGTTCACTGCCTGGGATTTCTACCAGATTCATGCGGCCATCCGCCGTTTTTTCCCACTGCACGCCAACGGTATGAATTTCCTGAACTTTACCTTCCGCATCGCCCACGAATTTTTTAGTCGAGACTAAATAGTGGCGTGGGTCAGCACCGAATAAAGCAGCCGCTTCTTCTTGACCGTAATCGACGCGGAAAATCAAAGGCCATTCGGGCCAAGGATTAGTTGGGGCACGTTGTTCAGGTGCACGTGGCATAATTTCTAGCTGAGTGACTGATTTACAGCCATGACGGATTGAAGTGCCCACACAGTCAGTACCGGTGTCACCACCACCAATCACAATCACGTGCTTGTCTTTGGCAGAAATATAATTGCCATCGGCATGCTTAGAATCGAGCAGGCTTTTGGTATTCGCAGTCAAAAATTCCATCGCAAAATGCACGCCTGCTAACTCACGACCCGTAGCTGGCAAATCACGTGCTTGCGTTGCACCTGCGCAGAGTACGACAGCATCAAAATCCTTACGCAAATCCGCAGCAGAAATATCCTTACCAACATTAACGCCAGTAACGAACTTAACACCTTCAGCCGCCATCAGATCAACACGGCGCTGGACAATGTCCGTTTTATCCAGCTTCATGTTAGGAATGCCATACATGAGCAAGCCACCAATGCGATCAGCACGCTCATACACCGTGACTTCATGTCCAACTTTATTCAGTTGATCCGCGCAAGCTAAACCCGCAGGGCCAGAGCCGACGACTGCCACCTTCTTGCCAGTACGTTGCTCGGGTGGCTCCGGTAAAACCCAACCTTCAGCAAAGGCTTTGTCGATAATACTGACTTCATTCAGCTTGATCGTCACGGGGTCTTCATTTAAACCTAAAGTACAAGCGCCTTCACAAGGAGCAGGGCAGACACGACCGGTAAACTCCGGGAAGTTATTGGTCATGCGCAGACGCTCATAAGCTTCGCGCCACAGACCGCGATAAATCATGTCATTCCATTCTGGAATCAGATTGTTGACTGGGCAGCCACTAGCACCGCCCGGTAAAATCTTCCCAGTTTGGCAGAACGGAATCCCGCATTCCATACAACGTGCGCCTTGGCGTTGGCTTTCGGCGTCGCTATGGAAATGGAGGTGAAATTCACCCCAATCTTTAATCCGTTCTAAAGGCGAGCGGTCAGCTGGCAGTTCGCGCTCATATTCGATAAATCCAGTAGGTTTACCCATTCTTTTTGCAATCTCCCTGCTTAGTTGCCGCTGGCACGAGTACCATCTTCATTGTTTGCTTTAAAGGCTGCCATTAAAGCTTCTTCACCCGTCATGCCTTGTGCTTCAAACTTCTTAACAGTTTCTAAGACGCGCTTATAGTCATAAGGCATCACGCGCACGAACTGCTGGCTGGTTGTATCCCAGTTCGACAGGATCATACGTGCTCGTGGGCTGTCCGTATGCAGAATATGTGTTTCGATCATTTGCTTGACGAAACTAATATCTTCAGCTTCCTGTAGACCTTCGTAGTTGACCATTTCACGGTTGCCGCTAATGGCTAAGATGCCTTTCGGATCATAGACATAAGCGATACCACCAGACATACCCGCCGCGAAGTTACGCCCAACATCTCCAAGCACAATCACGCGACCGCCCGTCATGTATTCGCAGCCGTGATCACCCGTACCTTCAACAATGACATTCACGCCAGAGTTACGTACACAGAAGCGCTCACCCGCGATCCCGCGAATATAAGCTTCGCCGCTAGTTGCACCAAAGAAGGCCACATTCCCAATCAGGATGTTTTCTTCCGCGACATAGCGGGCTTGTTTCGGTGGGTAAACAATAATTTTCCCGCCCGATAAGCCTTTGCCGATATAATCGTTCGAATCGCCTTCCAGCTCTAAGGTCATACCGCGTGGCATAAATGCCCCAAAGCTTTGACCGGCTGAACCATAAAACTTGAGTTGAATGGTGTCATCCGGTAAGCCAGCAGCACCGTAGCGCTTGGTGATTTCATTACCAGTAATCGTACCGACGACGCGATCAATGTTTTTAACTTGGAATTCAGCCTTAACCGGCGTGCCATGTTCAATCGCGGGTTGGCAAGTATCCAGAATCATGCGGATATCCATGGATTGAGCAATGCCATGATCTTGCGCGCGATTGCAACGTACACCGTCACATTCTTCCAACTCAGGTTGATAGAGCAGGGCGCCTAAATCGACTTTGCCCGCTTTCCAGTGATCAATCTGCTTCGCATATAAACGATCAACTCGACCGACCATTTCATCAATGGTGCGGAAGCCAAGGCGCGCCATGTGTTCACGCATATCTTCGGCGATGAAATTCAGCAAATTGATCACATATTGTGGATCACCGCTGTACTTTTTGCGCAGTTCGGGGTTTTGCGTAGCAATCCCGACCGGACAAGTGTCCAAGTGGCAAACGCGCATCATCACACAACCCAAAGCGACTAAAGGTAAGGTCGCAAAACCGTATTCTTCAGCACCCAAGAGCGCAGCTACCACGACATCGCGCCCCGTCATGAGCTTGCCGTCTGTTTCCACGCGCACGCGGCTACGTAGATTATTCAGCAATAAGGTCTGATGAGTTTCTGCCAAGCCTAATTCCCAAGGCAAGCCCGCATGTTGCAAGCTAGTTTTGGGCGAAGCACCCGTACCACCATCATAGCCAGAAACTAACACCACATCGGCTTTACCCTTAACCACACCCGCCGCAATCGTGCCTACGCCCGAACCGGAAACCAGTTTGACGTTGATGCGTGCTGCACGGTTAGCGTTCTTCAGATCGTGAATGAGCTGGGCTAAGTCTTCAATCGAGTAAATATCATGATGCGGTGGTGGTGAAATCAAACCAACACCCGGCGTCGTGCCGCGGTTTTTAGCAATATAAGGATAAACCTTCTTGCCCGGTAACTGACCCCCTTCACCCGGCTTAGCACCTTGCGCCAATTTGATTTGTAGCTCTTGGGCATTCGTCAAGTAGTGGCTATTTACCCCAAAACGACCGGAAGCAGCTTGTTTAATCGCGCTACAGCGTGAGTCGCCATTGGCTTCGGGAATATAACGCGCTGGATCTTCACCACCTTCACCTGAATTGGATTTCCCACCAATCCGGTTCATCGCAATCGCTAAAGCTTCATGCGCTTCTGGGCTGATGGAGCCTAAAGACATCGCGCCAGTTTTGAAACGTTTCAGAATTTCGGACGCTGGCTCAACTTCGCTTAACGGAATCGGCTGATCTGCGTAGTGGAAATCTAATAAGTTACGCAGATTGAAGCGTACTTCAGGGTCACTATTAAGCAGCTCGGTGTATTCCTTGAAGAGCTTATAGTCATTGGTACGTACCGCTTTTTGCGCCATGTAAATGGTTTGCGGATTGTACTGATGCTCATCTTCGCCACTCCGCCATTGGAAGACACCACCTGAGTTCAGGGTGCGCAGGCCGCTGTCGTGATGACCATAAGCATGCTTGTGGCGCATTAAAGTTTCTTTAGCGATGGTATCGAGATCAACCCCGCCAATGCGTGAAGCAGTCGCAGTGAAATAGCGATCCACCACGCTTTTATGAATACCCAAAGCTTCGAAAATCTGCGCACCACGATAAGACTGCACTGTCGAAATACCAATTTTCGACATAACCTTAATCACGCCTTTGGTCGCCGCTTTGATGTACTTCGCGACCGCTTTATCATGCGTAGTGTCTTTCATGATGCCTTCACGAATCAGGTCATCAATTGATTCAAACGCCGTATAAGGATTGACTGCTTGCGCCCCATAACCGAGTAAAGCTGCAAAATGATGCACTTCACGTGGCTCGCCCGACTCCAGAATCAAGCTGACGCGGGTACGCTTGCCATCACGGATTAAATGATGATGCAAACCGGCTACCGCTAGCAGTGAAGGAATCGGCGCAAAGTCTTTGTCAACGCCACGGTCTGAGAGAATCAGTAAATTCGCGCCGCTATCAATTGCATTATCGGCGGCGGCGAATAACTCATCTAAAGCTTTTTCTAAACTGCCGGGCGTATTATCTGCCCTAAATAAAATCGGCAAAGTCATCGACTTAAAGCCCTGCTTTTGGACGAATTTCAGTTTGGCTAATTCGTCGTTATGCAAGACGGGCGATTGCAGCAGAATATGATGACAGCTTTCCGCCGTTGGATGGGTGATATCGCCTTCTGAACCTAAAGTGGTTAAGGCAGAAGTGACTATCTCTTCCCGAATCGCATCGAGCGGCGGATTAGTGACTTGCGCGAACAGCTGCTTAAAGTAGTTAAATAACGGTTGTGGTTTGTCAGACAAGACCGCTAAGGGCGAATCACAGCCCATGGCACCGAGTGGATCAATCCCATCTAAAGCCATCGGTACAATGACTTTGCGCACATCTTCGTAAGTGTAACCGAAGGCTTTCTGGCGCTGAATCAAGGTATCGTGATCAGGCAGGGGGGCTTCAGGTGCGGCTGGCAAATCTTCGAGTTTGGTTAAATGCTTATCCAGCCATGCTTGATAAGGTTTGGCGGCGGCCATTTCAGCTTTGATTTCTTCATCAGAAACAATGCGTCCGGCAGCCGTATCGACCAGCAACATCCGACCCGGTTGTAAGCGCTGCTTAGAAATAACCCGCTCAATCGGTAAATCATCTAAAACGCCGACTTCTGAGGCGAGAATGATTAAATCATCATCGGTCAGATAATAGCGTGAAGGACGTAGGCCATTCCGGTCTAGGGTTGCGCCGACTAAAGTGCCATCGGTGAAGCCAAGGGCAGCAGGGCCATCCCAAGGTTCCATCAAGCAGCTATGGTATTCATAGAAAGCGCGCTTTTCTGGGCTCATGCTTTCATGATTCGCCCAAGGTTCGGGCACCATCATCATCATTGCATGCGGCAGGGAATAACCGGCGAGATATAAGAACTCTAAGGTGTTATCCATGCGTGCAGAGTCACTGCCATCTGGACGCACGATCGGGGTGAGATTCTTGATATCCGTTTTAAAGACTTCCGTTTTAATCATCGCTTCGCGGGCATTCATCCAGTTTTGGTTACCGCGCATGGTGTTGATTTCACCATTGTGAATCATATAGCGGTTGGGATGCGCCCGTTCCCAGCTGGGGAAGGTATTGGTCGAGAAGCGTGAATGAACTAAAGCTATCGCTGACTCTAGGTCTGGATCAGACAAGTCTGGATAGTAATGGCCGACCTGCTCTGTGGTGAGCATGCCTTTGTAAATAATGGTACGTGCCGATAGGCTCGCGAAATAAATGTAGCCCGGCTCTGTACGATAGAGTAAGTCGCCGCTAGTACGCTTGCGAATTACATACAGTTTGCGCTCGAAATCGAGACCCGGCTCCACATCAGCAGAACGGCCAATGAAGACCATTTTCATAGCAGGCATGCTACGAATTGCTGATTTACCAAGCAGTGCAGGATTGACCGGAATATCGCGCCAACCTAATAAGGTTTGGCCTTCCGCTTTAATCATGCGATCAGTAGTGGCGATTGCATCCGCGCGCGCGGCTTCATCTTGAGGTAAATAGACAAAACCAACTGCATAATCACCGACAGCGGGTAGGGTAATACCCAGCTTAGCGCATTCCTTCACCATGAACTTATGTGGTATTTGCAGCATAATGCCCGCGCCATCGCCGGTATTTTCTTCGCAACCACAGGCCCCACGATGTTCCATATGCGTTAATACTTTTAGCGCTTGCTGAACGATCTTGGCAGATTTCACGCCTTTTAAATGAGCAACAAAGCCCATGCCACAGGCATCGTGTTCGTTGGCAGGGTCATATAAGCCCTGAGCCGGGGGGAGTTCAGTGTATTTCATCGGAACCTTCGGGCAACAAAAGGGGTACTATTATGGATAATTCACAGGGTATATGCCAGTATCCTGATATAATCAGGATCAAGATGCAGGCGGGAGCCACTTGATAATACAGGCAGTTACCGCATTTTAATCGTATTAATCCACTCACGCAAAACCTTTTACGGCTGATCCATGACCGGACGCATTCCCAAAGACTTTATTGACCAACTGCTGAACCGCACCAACATCGTTGATGTGATCCATGCGCGCATTCCGCTGAAGAAAGCAGGGCGTGAATATATGGCTTGCTGTCCGTTTCATGGAGAGAAAACTCCTTCCTTTACAGTCAGCCCGACTAAGCAGTTCTATCATTGTTTTGGGTGCGGCGTACATGGCTCGGCCATTAGTTTCCTGATGGAATACGAGCATCTTGATTACACCGAAGCCATTGAGGCTTTGGCGCGCACACTGGGCATCGAAGTCCCTCGTGAAAACGATGCAAAATCTATGCCTTCGACTAGAAAGGCTCAGCTTACTGACCTGTACAGCCTATTGGGCGATGCGGCTAAACGGTATGCCAATTATTTAAGCCAAGCACCTGAAGCGCAAGCTTATTTGCAGCAGCGTGGTTTAAGTCCTGAAGTAGTAAAGCAATATGGTTTGGGTTTTTCACCCGATGATTGGCATACAAGCGCTAAACATTTTGCTGCGCACTATGGGCAAGACAAGCTTTTGGCGAGTGGTCTGCAATTAAAAAATGAAGCCGGGAAAATCTACGATCGTTTCCGTGGGCGCTTAATGTTTCCGATCCGTAATCGTAAAGGGCAAGTGATTGGTTTTGGTGGGCGTGTATTAGGAGCAGGTACACCGAAGTATCTGAACTCGCCAGAAACCGAAGTTTTTCATAAAGGCTCCGAGCTATATGGCTTATTTGAAGCCCGCCAACACACCCGTAGTTTAGCGCGCTTATTAGTGGTCGAAGGCTATATGGATGTGATTGCGCTAGCACAATTTGGAATTTCTTATGCGGTTGCAACCTTAGGCACGGCAACTACTGAGCAACATATCAATTTGCTGTTCCGCCAAGTACCGGAAGTGATTTTCTGTTTTGATGGTGACCGTGCCGGGAAAGAGGCGGCATGGCGTGCCTTAGAAACTGCCTTGCCTGAATTGCGCGATGGACGTGAAGTGCGTTTTTTATTTTTACCGACCGGTGAAGATCCTGATACGCAAGTGCGTAAAGTAGGGCAGGAAGCTTTTGAAGCAGCCTTAAGCAAAGCCTTGCCTTTATCTAAGTTCTTCACTTTGGGTTTAAAAGAAGAGCTGGGTTTTAAAGCCGATGCTACTTTGCATGTCAGTGAGGACAGCGCGCGCTTTGCGAATGAAGCTAAACGCCTGCTGGATTTAATGCCGGATATTTTAATCAAGCAGCCTTTATTACAAGAAGTACAACGTTTAAGCGGTTTGGCTTTAGGTACGCCCGAAACGCACTTTGCTACTGAAGTAGTTTCTACTCAGCAGGCAAAATTTTCAAAATTTAAAGGCAAAGGCAAGTATCTTGAGCGTAGACCGGAAGGGGTGCGTGCTAAAAATGCTAAAGATTTTGAAGTGCGGAAAACCCCAGTACGCTATGCAATCACTCTTTTGGTGCACTCACCTGAGTTAGTCACCCAAATTGAGAACCCAGAAAAACTCCTAGAATGGGAACTGCCAGGGGTTGAGTTACTGGTCAAATTAGTTGCTACCATTGAAGACTGCCATGAGATTCATGCGGCAGCCTTGCTAGAGCGGTTTCGTGGTACAGTCCATGAAAAAACTTTATTGAAATTGATGTTATGGCAGCCGCAAGCAGTCGATGAGGAGTTGCTTAAGCGTGAATTTCAAGACTGCTTGCAACGGATGAAAGCACAAGCAACCGACAAGGCGATCGAGCGCTTATTAGCTAAAGATCAGACCCAAGGCTTAACTGAGTCAGAAAAGCACGATTTGTTTTCCTTACTGCAAGAAAGACGCACTAAATAAAGGCTTTGTTTAGCACAAAACCTGTCTACACTTGGTAGATAAATATTATCCGTATTATCTTCGCGTTTGTCGCGAATCGCTGAACCTGTCCTCATGCTCCCTGTCAATTGTTTGAAGGCGTTAGAGTTGAAATTAACAGGTTGCTACCCCATATAAAGCTGTATATGCGTAGTGTCTTGGGCACTATCACTGAAATAACGGTTATCTCGATGTGGAAATTACGCTTTTAAACAAGTTTAGCCACGAGCCATGGAGCTTGTGGTATGTTTTTCACAAACAGGGCTGGTATTTTCGGTATTTGTGATATAATCCCGCGTCCATTTTGTCGAGGTCTATTCGGGCATGAGTCAAGAAGAGCAGCAACAATCCAGTCTTAGAGAGTTAATCGCGCGTGGCAAAGAACAGGGTTATCTGACCTACGCCGAGGTGAATGACCATTTGCCGGATACTATCGTAGAACCGGAACAGATTGAAGACATCGTTGCCATGATTAATGACATGGGTATTACTGTGTATGAAAATGCACCGGATGCCGATGCTCTATTATTAAACGATGAAGCCGTACAGGCTGATGATGAAGCTGCAGAAGAAGCTGCAGCCGCTTTAGCGAGTGTCGATAGTGATTTTGGCCGAACTACAGACCCGGTGCGTATGTATATGCGCGAAATGGGGACGGTCGAGTTATTAACTCGAGAAGGTGAAATCAAGATCGCGATTCGCATTGAGGAAGGCTTAAATGAAATCCTACGTGCGCTCGCGCAATATCCAGCTTCTACCGAAGTTTTATTAGATCTGTCAAAGCAGATCGAGTCAGAAGAAACCCGTTTAACCGATATTATTAACGGTTTTGTTGATCCTAATGCAGTGGACGAGGGGCCTTTACAGCCATTTCAAGTACGTACTGAAGAGGAAGAAGCTTTAGTTGCGGGCGATGATGAAACGCCAGAAGTGGTCGTTGGTGAAGAAGACGAAGAAGTCGTCGAAGAAAACCCTGTCGACTTAGGCCCTGATCCCGAAGAAGCGGCACAAAAGTTTGCTGAATTAAGCGCTTTATATGACGAAGCTGCCGCTTTACGTGAAAAAGGTGGCTCTGCCTACACGACTGCACGTGATGCTTTAGCTGCGAAATTCATGGAGTTCCGCTTAGCACAGCCGGTGATTGACACTTTAACGAATCAGTTAAATGAGATCGTTAACCGCATCCGTTCGCATGAGCGTCAAATTATGAAGCTCTGTGTGCAAAAGGGCGGTATGTCACGTCAAGTTTTTGTGGAAAGTTTCCCACAAAATGAAACAGATTTGGCATGGTTAGATCGTTATGTCGCTGATCAAGGTGGTGCAGCTCAGGTACAAGCCTTCAAGAAAAATGTACTGGCTGTTCAACAGCAATTACAAGAAATTGAGCGTGAGTGCAGCCTGACTATTTCTCAGATCAAAGACATCAATCGCAGCATGTCGGTCGGTGAAGCGAAAGCACGTCGTGCGAAGAAGGAAATGGTTGAAGCCAACTTACGTTTGGTTATTTCGATTGCCAAGAAATACACCAATCGTGGTTTGCAATTCTTGGATCTGATTCAAGAAGGCAACATTGGTTTGATGAAAGCGGTCGACAAGTTCGAATATCGCCGTGGCTATAAGTTCTCGACCTATGCTACTTGGTGGATTCGCCAAGCAATTACTCGGTCGATTGCTGACCAAGCACGCACGATTCGTATTCCAGTGCACATGATTGAAACCATCAATAAACTCAATCGTATTTCGCGCAAACTATTACAAGAAATGGGACGGGAAGCGACTCCAGAAGAGTTGGCCGTTGCGATGGATATGCCTGAGGACAAAATCCGTAAGGTGTTAAAGATTGCGAAAGAACCCATTTCGATGGAAACACCGATTGGTGACGATGAAGACTCGCATTTAGGTGACTTCATTGAAGACGGCAATATCATGTCGCCCTTAGACTCGGCTACAACTCGCAGCCTCTGTGAAGTGACTCGTGAAGTGTTAAGTAGTCTGACGGCACGTGAAGCGAAAGTGCTACGCATGCGCTTTGGGATCGATATGAATACCGACCACACTTTGGAGGAGGTCGGTAAGCAGTTTGATGTCACCCGTGAGCGGATTCGCCAGATCGAAGCGAAAGCCTTGAGAAAATTGCGTCATCCGAGCCGTTCGGATATGCTACGCAGCTTCCTTGATGGCACTGATACTTTACCTTTGTCTTAAGGCAAATCAAGTGATAGTTTCGGGTCTGTAGCTCAGTTGGTTAGAGCAGTCGACTCATAATCGATTGGTCGCGGGTTCAAGTCCCTCCAGACCCACCAATGATGTGTTTCATGGTGTTCCATGATGTCTCAAAAGCCCTTGCAGGCCGCAATCTGCAAGGGCTTTTTTGTTTCATAGTGTTCCAAGGTGTTCCACCGTATCCCAGTAAATTGTGTAGGTTAGTGTGTAGGTTTTCAGGATTTAGAAAAGAGACCTACACAAAATGACTAAAAAGCTAAAAGATTCAATCGTTAAGAATGCCAAACCAAAAGTAGATGGCAAGCCAGCAGATTATGCAGATGGGGAAGGGTTACGCTTACACGTCACCACCTCAGGCAAGTATTGGCACTATCGTTATCGGTGGGATGGCAAGGGCAAGGAGTTGTCATTAGGAACCTACCCTATAGTGAGCTTAAAGGAAGCACGGGAACGGCATGAAGAGGCTAAAGCCTTATTAGCGCGTGGTATTAATCCCCTCAGTTATCGCAAACAAATGAAGGCTGCCAAGGCTGAGATAAATTCACGTAGTTTTCAGGCTATCGCCTTGGAATGGTTGGCGCGTAGCCTGCCTACATGGTCAGAAAGCCATGCAGTACGAGTACAGCGCTACCTTGAGAAAGATGTTTTTCCAGCATTCGGTGCAATGCAGATTAATGAAGTAAAGCCAGCCGATATTATCCGTGTGGTTCAGCGTATGGAAGCACGAGGAGCAGGGGATGCAGCCCGGCGCGTGAAGCAATATATTCACCAAGTTTATACTTACGCTGTGACCTTAGAGCTAGCCGAACGTAACCCAGCAGCCGACATAGACAACAACATCATTCTAAAACCACGTACTAAAAAGCATTTTGCAACTCTCACCGACCCGGTAAAAATTGGGCAATTGCTCAGGGATATGGATGCTTATCAAGGTTCGCTGGTGGTGCGTAGTGCCTTGTGTTTATCGCCTTTAGTGTTGCTAAGACCCGGAGAGCTTAGGGCGGCAGAATGGGCGGAAATCAACCTTGATCAAGCTACTTGGACAATACCTATTAAGCGTATGAAAGCACCCACTCATATTAAGCAAGCGAACCAAAGCGTGCATATTGTCCCTTTATCACGGCAAGCGGTGGCACTCTTCAAGGAACTGTATTCCTACACAGGCCAATTTAAGTATGTGTTCCCCGGTGCGAGAGGCGCTAGCAGGCCACTGAGTGACAATGGGGTAAGAGTTGCACTAAGAACAATGGGCTACGATAACCAGATGATCACACCGCATGGGTTTAGGGGCATGGCTTCCAGTTTGTTGAATCAATTAGGTTGGAATCCTGATGCCATTGAACGCCAGCTTGCCCACAAAGAGTCTAATCAGATTCGAGCCGCTTATAACCGAGCTGAGTATTTAGAGGAGCGGCGCGAAATGCTGCAAGCTTGGGCAGACTACCTCGATAGCTTACGAGTAGGTGGTCAGATATTGACCTTTAGAAAAGCAAAGTAACCAAAGGTAAATGACTTCTACGAAGCCGGACACGTTCCGGCTTTTTTGTGTCAGTGTCGCAGGGTTAAAAAGTGTTGCGACAGTTGCGACAGTTGCGACAGTAGATAGGGGAAAGAGATAAATAACCAATATATAGATAATATTTATATTATATAAATAAATAATAAATTATTGTTTTTATTAATTATTTTATTATTAATCTCTCTTCTTACTACCTACTAAACAGCTTATAAGCTCACTGTCGCAATTGCGACTGCGACAGTTGCGACAGTTGCGACACTTCCAAAAGTTAACTTGAAAAGGAGAGCCTTCACCCTTGGTTTTTTCTTCCAAGGCAAGGGTAGGGTGCTACACTTGCGCCTATACAACACCGCCAGCCGGGAAACCCCGATTCATCCAAACCACGGGTACAAAGAGACCATGACCGAGACACCAAAAAAAACGCTGACCCTAACTAAGAAGCCCACCAGCAGCACACCGAGCAACACCGTGAACCGCACCGGCAAGCGCATCATCCGCCGTGAAGATTTAAACCCTGCACCGGCTAAACCAGCGGCCAACAAAGGCAAGCCCACGAATAAGAAGAAGCCAGCGCGCAAACCCACCAAAAAGCCCACGATTGCCCCCAGTGACTTGAAAGCCAAGGAACTGAACGACCGCTTGAATGGTTTCAATGTTTGGCTGAACTTCCAGCCCTTAGCGCTTGGCATAGATAAAGACCTGTTCAAACTGGTGAATGATGAACAGTTCCCCGGTGGTAGTAAGAAGGTGGTGCAAAAGGTACTGAGAATGCACACCCACCACGGGCGCTATTTGGCCGCACTGGTGCAAGGTGGCGAACGCTATCAGTTGGATGGTGTAATTAATGGGGTGGTGAGCGAGCCTGAACGCCAGTGGGCAGCGGAAAAGATCAAGGCGCGGCAAAGTTAAGCTACTTCTGCTAATGTATTTACAAAAGCAATACGGAGCACTATAACTAATGGATGTTGTGTATGCCTTAAATGGTATTACGTTCGTCTGGAATGCCACTAAAGCCACTGCTAATAAACATCGACATGCTGGCATCAGTTTTGAACAAGCGGCGCAAGCGTTTTTCGACCCGTTTATCAAATTAGTTGATGCAAGTCGGAATGATGAAAGTAGAGAGGCGATTATTGGCATGGACAAAGCATGGAACTTGCTGTTTGTAGTGCATATTCAAATTGAAGATGACCGTATTAGGCTGATCTCTGCCCGCAAAGCAACGCGGAAGGAACAAGAATATTATGAAAATTGAAGTGCTCAAAAATCGCTTAGTCAAAGAACGTCCGATGACGACGATCACCTTGCGTATGCCTGTTGATGTGGTGGAAGACCTCAAGCGGATAGCGCCTAGTTTAGGGTTTACAGGTTATCAAGGTTTACTAAAAACCTATGTCGGGCAAGGTCTAAGGCGTGATCTTGAGCGCTTGGATAATGATGCTGTGACCGCTTTAGTCTCCAGCCTCAAGCGGCGTGGTGTGAGTGAGTCGGTGATTATGGAAGCCTTGAATGAAGCAGTGCATGATTAGTAATGAAAGATCACTATGATTTTAGTCAGGGCAAGCGTGGAGCGGTCGCCAAGACCACTAAAGAGAAAATTACCATTCGGCTTGATCCTGAAATTATTGACTGGTTTAAGGCACAAGTTGAAGGTGGTGGCAATTATCAAAGCTTGATGAATGAGGTATTGAAAGCCCACATCAAGCAACAGGCCGAGCCGCTAGAGGATACCTTGCGGCGTGTCATTCGTGAGGAAATGCAAGCGGGCAAAGTAGCTGCCTAGATTGTTGACCTACACACTAACACTTTCTGACAAGCCGGATACGTTCCGGCTTTTTCATGCACATTGATTCCTACCCAATGCCCGGCACTCCTCCTCACTTGCCGAGTTTTTGCATTTTTCTTAGTCATTTTTCACCGTTTCTAGGAAGAATGCGGGTTCTATGGGCTAGCGGGTCAAGGCTTACGTCACACTGTGTCACAGTATGTCACACTCAAAAAGCCTGAAAAATCGTTAAAAACGTAAAACCTGACACGCCAGTTTCAATCTACCCCACGCAAATTGAAAACCCGTCACACCTAGCACGTAAAAAACCGGTATCTATGAGTATTAAAATTTCACGCGCTAATTTTAAACCTCGTCACACCTAGCACGTAAAAAGCCGGTATTTATGGGTAGTCAATCTACTCCACGTAAATTGACTACTCGTCACACCTAGCACGTAAAAAACGAGTATTCATAGCGCATCTTTAACGATTGGACAGAAACTATGTTACAGAATACAAGACAGGCATTTAACAACTACACCCAAGGATTAGGGCGCTGGCTAGGCTACAGTGGAGACATTAAGAATGAAATGGTGTCCTATCCACCGGAGCGCCAGCAAACCGCCTACAGTACCGCATCTGAAAAAGCGGACTTTCTAAAAAAGGTCAACCATATTCCGGTTGATGCTCAAGTAGGGCAGCGGGTAGGTATCGGCGTTAGCCGCCCGATTGCCAGCCGCACCGATACCGATATTGAAGAGCGCTCTACCAAAGAGGTCGCTGACTTATCCGGCGATACCTACCATGCCGTACAAACCAATCTCGATACCCATATTAGCTATCGCACCCTTGACGCATGGGCACACATGGCGAACTTTGGAACTATTTATAGTGATCATATCGCCTTGCAAGCCGCCCGTGACCGTCTAATGATTGGTTTCAATGGTGAGCGTTCCGACACGACCAGCGATTTAGCCACGAATCCCTTATTGCAAGATGTGAACATCGGCTGGTTAGAGAAAACCCGCCGCAATGAACCGGCGCGTATCATGGGCTATGACTCCACCGGCCTTGTCACGACTGATTCATGGAAAGTGGGTGAAGGTGGCGACTATGGAACCTTAGACGCGCTCGTGTTTGATATGGTCACTAATCTGTTAGATGCATGGCATCAAGGAGCCGATGATTTAGTGGTCTTGGTCGGGCGTGATCTCTGGACAAACCACGGCTTATCCTTATTGGCACATAGCAACCTACCCACTGAACGCCAAGCCTTGCAGTCATGGTTTGCTGCGCAAACGGTCGCAGGTTTACCTTGCATCATGCCGCCGTTCTTTCCAGCACGCGCCGTCATGGTGACCAGCTACAGCAATCTCAGTATCTACTACCAGTTGGGAACCATGCGCCGTGCCGTGATGGATAACCCTAAGCGTGATCGTATTGAGGAATACCGTTCCCAGAATGAAGCCTATGTGGTGGAAGACTTCGGCAAGTTTGCAGCAGTGCGGCAAGGGGCTTTATTGCTGAAAACGGCTAACGGTACGTGGGCTTAAATCATGTTCTCACCCGCCGCCGCCCACCGCATGAAAGTACAGGAACAGACTCCCGCGCCTTCAGTTCAGGAAGTATCTGACGAGTTCACTTTACCTAGTCATTTACCTCACCATGAATCGGTATTAAGAGGGCAGTTTAAGGCTGATTTTCATCAACTTAAGCACATTAAAAGCCGGGTTCGCCGCAACAAAGAAAAGCAATACATCCTCACCCGTTATCAAGGATGGCTCGACAGTGTGTTGCAGGAAAAAGAATCTAGTTTAGTGGGTACGCAAGCCAGTATGTTTGTCTGGTTGCTGGTCTGGCATTTAGATGTGGGTGAATGGCAGCGTGGTTTTGAATTGGCGCGTATTGCACTTAAACAAGGCTTAGCGGCTCCCACTGACTTTAGTCGGTCACTCGCTGAAACCGTGTGTGAAGAGTTAGTGACGGGTATTTTAAAGGCTGAACTAGCGCCTAACTATCGCTTGCTCTTGATTGAATTGAACGCCTTATTAGGCGGTTACGATATGGCTGACCCCGTGAGTGCCAAGCTGTATAAAGCCTTGGGGCTAGCCTATCAACACACTGAACCCGAAGTGGCCAAAGCGTACTTTGTGCAAGCCTTAGCGCTAGATAGTGATGCAGGCGTGAAGCGTTACCTCAAGGCCTTGAATGGTCAAGGTGCACGGCGTACCCGTGAACCTGTGCGGGATTATCGCCAGTTCACTCTATCCGCGAATGCAGCCGCGAAACTCGCCAATATGACGACCCAACGCTTTTTACGCCATGCCAAAAAACACCCTGACTTGCTGCCACGCTTAGAGATTAAGTTAAACCTGCGCAAGATTTATCAGTTCAATCCAGCGCATGTTAAAGCCTACTTGCAAGCGCATCTCATTACATCATCCAAGGATGCTAATCATGTTCAATCTTAAAGGGGCTTATCCTGCCCCGGCTAGCGGTGCACGCTGGTACAACATTCAAAGCAATGCGGCCATAAAACACGCTGAAATCTATCTGTATGGGGTGATTGGTGGCTATTACGCCAATGTGCAGCAATTCCTTGCCGATCTACAAGCAGCGGGGGATGTAGAGCGCATTACGGTGTATTTAAACACCATCGGCGGCAGCTTTTACGATGGCTTGCCGATCTATAACACCCTGAAACAACACAAGGCACAAGTCACCGTTAAGGTAATGGGTTATGCCTTGAGTATGGGCAGCGTGATCATGTTGGCCGGTGATACCGTGGAAGCGGCTGAAAACAGTCTGATTATGATTCACCGGGCGCAAGGGATGGCGTGGGGCAATGCGGATGACATGGCGCAAGCCGCCACGGTCTTGCAGAAGCATGAACAGGCTATTTTGCCGGAATACATGCGCCGCATGGGGCAATCTGCGCAACAGGTACAAGCCTTATTAGCGGCTGAAACGTGGTACACCGCAGCGGAAGCCAAGCAAGCTGGCTTGATTGATGTCATTACCGACGTAGTGAACAGCAACCCAGAAGCCGCCAAGTTAGAGGCCGAAGCGTGGAATTATGCCGCGCAACATTACCGGAATATTCCGCAAGCCTTATTAAATCGAATCAACACTTTAGACGAGGATGAACCTGTGAAACCAGAAGATATTCAAGCGATTACTACCGCCGTGGTGAGTGCTTTAAAAACCAATGAACCCGAAGGCGATGTGGTGAGTTTGCGCAAATACCAGCGCTTGGAAGAAGATTATGCGGGTTTAGAGGCTAAGTATAAAACGATGGAAGCAAGCTATGCGGCCATGTCCTACCAGATAGCTGAATTGAATAAGCCAGTACTGGGGACAGTTACCCCCGTAGTAGCTGGCCCACCGAGTCAATCACGTATTGATAGATTTAGTTAATACTCAATTAGTTTCTGAGCGTGTGATTTGGGCAGTTTGTTTAGTCATATCAGGGCTGCCCCTTTTTAAAACGCTTATTCTTGCTCTGTTGTAGGTGTGTTGCCTCACACCGCCACCGTCAAGGCAGCCTTTTTATTCCATTCTGGCTGCCTTTTTTAAAAAAGTTTTAAATGGGAATAGAAGTAGATTAAAACCAGTTGACCACATAAAGGAAAATGGTTTATTTTTGAAAGTGGCGTTTAAATAAATTCGGTAGGCTTTAGTATATTTGTTATCGTTGTTATCAATGTATGCAGTTATCAACGTAATCAAAGTTACTCAAATGTATTCAAAATTGCAAGTGTTAAACTGAATAATTCCTGAATGATTTTAAATTTAATTAAGCAATGCCAGCCTATCGAATCCTAACTAATTGTTTAATATAGGGATTCACTCTAATGCTTTTTAGCGAAATCTAACTTAAGTCTGAATATAGGATAAATGTATCTTTTATCTGCTGATAATCAGCGGCACAGATAAGTTTTATTCTTAATATTTATGGAATGCTTTATTTTAAATGCATTGATGGGATTATATTGCCTTGAGGTTTGCTATATGACAGACATAAAAAAAGCCACTGGCGTTACTAGTGGCTTGGTAGGATTCTTTTGTCTTAGTTCGCCAGAACAGGCGACCTCTCATTATATGCGCGTAAGCGAATATAGCAATTCCGAAAAAACCGACAAAGCCACCTTGACGGATAAACCAGCACTCGCTATTCTGGAAAGCGTACCGAGTGAACGCACTCGGCACAACTTCAAGCAAACTTGCGGCGGCAATGTAAAGAATATTGAACCGCCTATGAGCGGTTTTTCTATTTCCGCTACACTAAGCGATTCTAACGAATTGTCGGGAGTAGCAAGGAATAGAACACCGCTTCGCGGCAATACTTGCAGCGTTTCCGTAAGGACGCTTGAAGGCTCCCGGCAGCTTAATAACTGCCAACACTTCAAACAAACTTACGAGAATAACGCGATGCAAAACACGCAATTACCCGCTATTGGTGCGCCTGCACTCATGGCGAAGGGCTTCCACCCTGAATCGACCGGCACAGCCTGCCTTATCCCCTTTCAAGCCTATCTGGATGCACTCCAACAAGCACAAGCGGACAAAGCCACTAAGGGCAAGGGTCAAGCCTATCACCAGCTCCTAAACGCCTTCCATCAAGCTATCCTTCCCCTGTTCTTTGCAGAAGCCAAGGGCAATTTGTCCGAAGTCTCCCGCTTGATGGGCATTCACCGCGAAACTATTACCGTTTGGTGCAAGCAATTAGGCTTGAATAGCCGTGGTGAGGTGCAAGCATGAACCTGCAAAACCTCCCTCCCAATGAAAGGATTGAACAAGGCTTATGGCGGCTGCATTGCATGCTGGATTTAGCCAAGGAATGCGCCTTCAACGAAGTCAGCGATTTGCCCACGATGGGACACTTGCTAGAAGCCATGAGCGAACAGGCGGACGCGCTGCACTCACTAGCGCATGAATTGAACCACTCCCGTGTTAGCAAGGCGGTGCAAGCATGAACCACTTAGCCACACACCTCCCCTTGCTGGTGAAATTCACCGCCTTGGCTGCCTTCGCCTGGTCCGTGCTGAAAATCGTGCTGATTGCGCAAACCTACGGCGCTTTTGTCGCCTTAGTGTTTGCTGGTATGCATCTGCCTTTGTGCCTATTCAGCACGCTATTCGTGCTGTGGTTGTTTGATCTCAACCAAGGCTTAGGGTTTTTGGCACTAGCCAGTGCCCTCTTAAACGCTGTGTTGATTTAAGGGGTGCATCATGTCAGTGAAAACTACACAACTTGAAATCATGCAGCGCAAATTAGAGCAGCATCGCAGCCATGAAGAACGTGGCTTATTGCTGCTGAAACTAGGCTTCCTGCTAACCTTTCTGCTGTACCTCTTGTTCAATCAGCACCTTTACTTAGGTGATGCGCTTTCGTGGAGTGCTTACTTTAAGGATGCGGCTTCAATCTTCGGCTTTGCCTTCACCGTGTCGATTGTGGTCTTGATGGCCTTGTTCTTGTCTTGGGTCAAACACCATGCCTATCTGCATTTTGGCTTCTTTGGCAGTGTGGCCACGGTGGTCTGTACTGTAATTGGTTTCGCCCTGTTTGCTGAGTTCTTTTCCAGTTCCGCTAATCAGGACGTGAAGGCCAGCGTGCTACTGGAACGCAATAGCGCCTATCAAGCGACCCTCACGAATGAAGGTAGCAGCCCAAACACGGTGAACACCGGCTTGGCTCAAGATATTGCTAGTGCAGAAAAGAAGCTGGCACGTTGTGAAGAGAATTTAAAGCTAGGCAAGGAAAAACACTGTAAGGGTGATCGTTCAGAGGTCGCCTCTTTGAAAAACTCGGAGCAATCTGCCCACCAAGCGCAAGCAGCCGCGAGCATTGAGCGCGATAAGCTCAAGTATGAGCGCCAAGACGAACTCAAGGCACAGTCTTACAATCCGGTCATTCTGACCCTTGCAAGAGCCTTAGCGGGTACAACAGGCGATTATAAGGACTATCTCAAAACCGCCGTGGTTCTCATTACCCTGTTTGTCGCGGTCTGTTTTGAAATCCTGCACCATTTCCTGAGTAAAACGCACGGTGCATCTATTGCCGCTATTGAGGATTTAGAACTAGCTCTTGCCAAATACAGCGCACAGCCTGAGCCTGTCCTTCCCTCTGCACCGGCTCACGTACAGCCGATCACTGAACCGAATAAGCAGCCTATGGGGTTTGGTTTTCCCCAAGCAGCTCCCAGTGTGGCCTACGGTGAAAGCAAGCCGGTGCTGTTCAAGTACCAAGCGCAAGTTGAGCCGGAAATCAAAGCGCATCATCCGATAGGCTTCACCTTGCCAGCGGTTGCCAAGCCATCCAGCCTACCCCCCCAGATTAGGCACTCACGAAGAACAGCTACCCTTGCCTGATTTTGGCCGCTTCAAAGCGCGGCGTGATGTGTTCGCTAGTCCTGAGTTAAGCGACTCGGAAACCGTTAGTAGACCGTTAGCTAACGGTTCTGAAACCATAGCGGTACAAAACCCAGCAATGACCGTTAGCGCACCGTCAGCTAACGGTTCAGAAGGTCTTTATGGGGCATGGGTGAATGCAGTCAAAGCAGGTGAATGCTTGCCCTCCGTCAAACCGACTTGGACATGGATTCAAAAGCGGATTAGCAACAAGGAAACCGGCAGCCGTACCCATGACCGTACTCGTATCAGCAACATGCAAAAAGCCTTTTTTGCCCGTGCCATGAAAGAGGGCTTGATGATTGAAAACCCGAACTACACCAACGGAGGGAAAAAATATTTATGGATAGCCTGAACCCTACACCCACCACCCAATGCATTTACTACTGGCTAGATGGCTATTGGATTACCGACCAAGAAGAGGCCGACTTGATGGACAGCATTAACGCCTTCGGTAGTCTCCACCAAGTCCTAACACTGCCCCTAGAGGCTGACATTGACAAGGAAGTTAAACAGCGCTTGGAGGTCGCAGGGTAAACCACCGGGGCAGGGTTAGCGCCTTGCCCCTATTTTTCACAAACAGGAGCACACAGCATGAATCATGCTAGATCATTTGAAGTAATTAATTGGGATACGGCCAAGGCCAAGCTAAAAAGCCGAGAGCAAGCCTTGCTAAATCCCCCGGAATGGCTCACCCGTGCGGATATTTGCCAGCGTTATCGTATTAGCCGTTCAACCAGCTATCGACTACAGGAAGAGGGCAAGCTTCCTGAACCCAGTTATCACTTTGGTAAACAGAGTCCACGGTGGAATGTTCAAGAATTAGATAGAATGCTGAATGTAGGTAAGGAGTATTAAATTGAAACCTAGAAATGAAAAAGCCCTGATTGCGGGTAACAATCAAGGCTCCAAATCAAATAAAGTACATACTAAGTATAAGACAACCACGTTATTTTTTCACCTCTCTTTTACGGATTTTCCGACAAAAGCGCTAATTAAAGTAGGGGTGAATCATGCAAATTGAAACCATCCTTCAACGTTTACAGGCTGACTATGGCCTCAAACACAAAGGCGACTACCTACGTGAAGGCCGTTGCCCGGATTGTGGCAAGAAAGAGCTGTTTATCAGCGTCACTGAACCACATCATCTGAAATGCGGACGGGAAACTAAGTGCAATTGGGGTATGAAAACCCGTGACCTCTATCCTGATTTATGGAAGCCTTTGCACGAACTGCACCCACCCACCAAAGCCGACCCCCACGCTACCGCTAACGCCTACTTAAAAAGCCGTGGCTTAGATTCTGCCTTGTTTGCCAGTGAATTTGTTCAAGGCCAGCGTTATGAGCGGGAAGCAGTACGCGAGCCAAAAGGTACTGAAACCGTCCGCTTCTTTCTCAATGCCGATAAAAGCGTGTACTGGGAACGCTTCCTTCAAGTCATTGAGATGCCCGACAAGCCGAAAAAAGCACATTTTAACGGTAGTTATAAGGGCTTATGGTGGCAAGCCCAAGACTTTCTCCCTGAATCCGGTAAACAGGTCTTTTTAGTCGAGGGGATTATAGATGCACTGTCGTTAATCCAATCAGGCTTCAAGGCCGTGGCCTTAATGAGTTGTAATAATTGGCCGGAAAAGGCTCTACAAAGCTATTTAGGCAAGGGTATTCATTGGGTAGTGGCCTTGGATAATGACCCCGCCGGCCAACGCTATACGCGGGAATTTGTCCGCAAATTACACGCTTTAAATGAACATGCCGAAGCCTGTACCGCACCGGATCGCCAGAAATGCGATTGGAACGACTTTTTAAAAGACTGTGGAGGTACGATTCCCCGCGAGAAGCTCAGTGAATGGTTCTATACCGGGCGTTTATTGACAGCACCCAACGCGACCCGCAAAGCGCTAGAAATCGTCGAGCACACGAACAAGCACCGCTTCACCTTTGAATTTGGGAATCAACTGTATGCCGCCAAGTACAGCGATAAAGACGAAGATAACCCGATTCAGTTAGAGAATATTGCAAACTGCAAGCCTGAGTTCCTGTACTTCCAGAAAGATACTTTAAGCGGTGATAGCTCTTATTACTTGCGAGTCACTCGCCCTAGTCAGGACGGCCAACGACCACAAGTCTATAAAGATGTATTTGCCTCATCTACTTTGGGGGCAGCGCCTAAATTTAAAGATCGTTTGATGGACGTAGGCGCGGGTTTGATGTTCACCGGTAGTACCAAGCAACTGGAACAGCACCAAAAAGCCTACTGGTTCCCTGAAGGGGAAACCATGCCAGAGGTCAATACTATCAACTTTCTAGGCTACACCAGTGAATTGAATGGCTGGCTGTTTCCCAAACATGCGGTATTCAATGGGCGCTTATATCGTGTGAATGAGGATGACTTCTTTGATTTACCGGATGGTCGCAAAGTTAAAACCACCTTCCGGCAAGATACCGTCACGATTGGCGACCCTACCGAAGCCCACCAGCCTGAATTATGGTTAGAAGACTACAAAACCGCCTACGGTGCAAAAGGCTTAGCCATTCTGGCCTATTGGGCTGGTTCGTTTCTGGTGCAGCAAATCCGTAAAGCACAAGACTCCTATCCCTTCTTGGAGTTATGCGGACCACCGGGTTCAGGTAAAACCAGCGTTTTAACCTTCTTGTGGAAACTAACGGGAAGAGAAGGCTATGAGGGCTTGGATTTAGCCAAAGCGACCCACTCCAACCGCTGGCGCTCCTTGGCACAGTTGGCCAACATGCCCTTAGTGGCGATTGAAGGCGACCCCAGCAAATCAGAATCCGGTCACCAGCGCCGTACCTTTGACTTGAACGAAGCCAAACCCTTATACAATGGCCGAGGTATGCGCGGTACATCGCCGAAAAATAACGGGATTGAAACCCATGAGCCACCGTTCAGAGGTGCATTAATTCTTGCCCAAAATGCCCCGATTGATTCAGAACCGGCGGTCATGGAGCGGATTGTACAAATTCACTGGGATAAGTCCCATTTCAGCGACCACGGCCAACAGGCGGCTCAACGCTTGCAGCGCTTGGAGATGGCGCAAATTAATGGCTTTATGACTGCCTGCATTACTCAAGAAAAGCCACTCTTAGCCAGCTATCAAACCCACTACCAAACTTGTTTGGAGCGCTTAGAAAATGAAGGGGGCTTACCCAATCAGCGTTTACGCCACAATCACGCGCAAATCATGGCAATGGCGCATGCTTTACAGGCAATCGGCATTTTAGGCGGCTTACGCACGTCGGATTTAGCGGCCTTGGATGCTTATCTAGTCCAGTGTTGTGCAGAGCGCCACCAGAGCCTTGATGGTGATACACCCTTAGTCGCTGAGTTCTGGGAGATGTACCGCTACTTAGAGGATGAATTAGGCTGTCGGGTCAATCATTCACGTGATGAAACCCGCATTGCTATTAGCCTCTTGGACTTTGTGCAGCAGCTTGCAGAACACAAATTAAAATTACTGGATCTCACTCAGTTAAGGCGTGAACTCAAGCAAAGCAAGCGCTACAAACTGCTTGAAGCGAATCATCCCATTTTATCCAAGATTAAAAGTAAAACGGTGAAATGCTTTGTATTTACCAAGCAAAGCACGGGCGCACTAGGACAAGCGCTAGCCGCCTAATAGCACCAATCCCTTTCAGCCAACAGAAACCGGACATTGTTCCGGTTTTTTTATGCCTGGCACAGCAAAAGCATCTAACGGGAAAGATAATTCTTCAAAGCTGTGGGGATAGGGTAATAAAGGTAATATTTTGATTTTTAATATAACAATCAATTATTTACCATGAGTGAAAATGTAGCATTTCACTGCTTTTTCTAAGTTTTCATTGTCAAGAGAATTTTGAAGTAGTGAAAAACGCTTGTAAGTCATTGATTCTTGGAAAAACAAAAAATTTGTCTTATGTGTGGGAAATAGGTAATAAAGGTAATATCGTCTTTTTTCTTATATAAATCATATACTTGTAGGGTAATAAAAAAGGTAATATTAGGGTAATAATATTACCCTCCTAAATTACCCCATATTACCGTCGTATTACCCTGTTATTACCCTAAAAAGGTAATATTTTTAGGTAGTCTATCTTTTTGATTTTCAAAGATATGCACTGCACAAAAAAAGCGATATTACCTTTATTACCTAGTTCCCACGATAGCAAAAGTTTATTTTTTTTAAAGGCCTCTTTTTACCGTTAATCATCTTTGCAATCGCTCAATATCATCCGATCAATCAGAAAAATAGTGAAAAGTCCGTTCGCCTTGAATGCTTTGCCCATTAGTTGTTCAATTCCTAAACTGGGAATCAATTCCAGATTGAAACCAGCACTAGTGGAAAAGTAGGGGGTAAATTTCAAATTGTGTAGGTTTATGTGTAGGGAATAGCTTAGTGGTTTTTATTTTTTCCAATCAATACAGGAGTTTATGATGGTTATTCAGTTGCCTCCAGACCCACCATGTTTAAGTTTCTGGAAGTTCCAGAAAGTACAAAAACCCTTTACAGGCCGCAATCTGTAAGGGGTTTTTTGTTTCTATTCGTTCCAAATCAAACCTAGAAAGCCCAGCAAAAAGTTGGTAGCTTTGATGGTATCTTCCTTATCCACTAAGCGGATGCCAACAAATGAAGTATCGACTCACTGATTCAGCTATTAAAGCAGCTAAACCCAAGCCTGATGGTAAGCCAGTCAAGGTAAGTGACGGAGGCGGGTTATTTCTCTTGGTCAATCGTGTCGGTAAGTATTGGCGTTATAATTATCGCTATAACGGTAAGCAGAGAACCCTTGCTGTTGGTATCTATCCTGATATTGATCTTAAGACAGCACGTGAAAAGCACCAAGAGGCTAGGGAGTTATTGGCGCGAGGTGTAGACCCTTCTGAATACAAACAGCAAGCCAAGAGCGCGCAAATAGCACTCACTGAGAACAGCTTTGAAGCTATCGCCCGTGAATGGTATGTGAAAAATCAGCAAAAGTGGAAGAGTACCCATGCTGACAAAATATTAAGTCGGTTAGAACAAGATGCTTTCCCGTGGTTAGGGAGTCGGCCTATTGCCGTGATCGAGCCACCTGAAATCCTCAAATGCTTGCGGCGGGTCGAGGAACGCGGGGCCATAGAGACAGCGCATAGGATTAAGCAAAGCATCGGGCAAGTATTCCGCTATGCCGTGGCAACCGGGCGCGCCCAACGTGATCAAACAGCCGACCTAAAAGGCGCTTTGTCAGTGGTCAAAAGTAAGCACTTCGCAGCGCTCACCAATCCGCAACAAGTAGGGCAATTGCTGCGCGATATACAAACCTATGAAGGGCATATAGAAACACGCATTGCTTTGAGGGTATCGGCTTATCTGTTCCAGCGTCCTAACGAAATTAGGCGAATGGAATGGTTAGAGTTGGATTTTGAAAAGCGAGTGTGGAGCTTACCGGCTGAAAAAATGAAAATGGGTGAAGCGCATCTTGTCCCTTTGCCTGAACAAGTTGTGCAGCTATTGCAGGAAATTAAGCCGTTTACAGGGCATTGGCTGTATGTATTCCCGGCCTTAACGGATAGAAAAAAGCCAATGAGTGATAACACTATCCGCTTAGCTTTGCGGCGTATGGGCTACGATAATGACACCATGACCCCGCATGGATTCCGCGCAATGGCAAGAACCTTGCTAGATGAGGAATTAGAAGTAAATCCGATCTATATAGAACAGCAATTAGCCCATGCGGTCAAAGATGCCAACGGTACAGCCTACAACCGTACTAAGCACCTAAAGCAGCGGGTAGAGATGATGCAACAATGGGCGGATTATTTAGATAGATTGCGTGAGGGAGCGCAAGTTGTTCCAATTAGAGCAGGGCAGACCTTAGCTAAGTTATAATTTCACTACAGCGCCTAGGCTAGCTACCGAACAGCGGGAACCTTCAACCCGCTTGGCGCTGATTTTCTTTGGAGGGTGCACCGTGAAGGGGTGTGTATGAATTATCTTCCTTTGGATGAAGATGGAAAACTATTAAGCTTAATGGAGCTTGCAAATCGCTGGTATTGTTTGTTTCCTGAAGAGTTCAGGATTGAATCAGCTGTTTCAGAAAAACAGGCACTAAGCATTATAGTACGTAATATTGATGTTTATTTAAAAGCTAGTGGTACTAAAAAGCTGATTGCTGTTATTAAGCAAGAATTTGTTCAAAAACGTGGTGGTTTTGTTCTTGGTGGGATTGATGGTGTTCATCGTAAGCGCCCCCTAGTGTCAGTTAATGTTTATTATTTCGACCCTGTAGAAGTAAATAGATTTGAAGCTGAATGCTTTATAAAAAATTCTCAATATAAAAAACAGTCCCTCCTTATGGGAAGTTTAAGGTTAGATAGGCGCAAGCAGAAAGTTTTTTTAGGCTTAGATAAAAAAATTAAGGAGATAGAAAGAAAGTCAACTTTCCCAACGGCGGAAGAGCTTGTAGAGCAACAGCCAGAGGTTCTTGAAATCTCTGAAAGCCATTTGTTAGTTGGTAGGCATGCTTTAGAAAGGGCAAGCCAACAACAGCGGATAGCTGACATGCAGGAGGAAAAGCTAGAGCTTGAGCTAAGAGAGCTAAAATCTAAGGGGGCGTTAAGTTTACATGGTAACCCAGAAGCACAACATCAGTGGATGCTTAACTATGAAGCTGAAAATAATATTGATACATCAAAACCGCTTCCTGATGAAATTCTTCAGGCTTATAGGTCTGATGCAATAAAGGCTGGTATGTCAGAAAATAGTTTTAAATATAGGTGTAGGGAAAGAAGTCCAAAAGTCAGAGGCATTGATCGACGTACATTAAAAAAATGATAAAAATATCTTCACACCCATTGCACACCCATGATGTAGGTGTCATTAAATCCTTAGCCATTGAAAACGAAGTACCAAGGAGTACACAACAATGGCTGATAAAACCAAAGTCCCCCCATTAGTTCCCGCGTTATCCGCTCAAGACCGAGCGGTTAAGCTTCCAGAGCTTATTCAACTAACGGGCAAATCAAAAACCTCTATCTACCGTGAAATTAAAGCAGGGCGTTTTCCGGCGGGGTTTTCTATCGGTATTCGTGCGCGTGCATGGTCGCTGAATGCAGTCAATAGTTGGCTGGAGCAGTGCAAGCAGGAGGCTATCTAATGACTATTCAAATCCAGCCACCTGATTTTGAAGCCTTATTAATGGCGCTTTTAGTTGCGGGTATTTTATCGCATCCTGACCAAAGTGGGGTAAATCCGAGTTTTGCCGCTAAGCACGCCCATGATTATTTGAAGGGAATTAAGAAAGTATTAGAGCAGGAGCGCGGCGAGGGTGATTAATCCAACAAAAAAGCCGCCTGATGGGGGCGGCTCTAAAAAACAGTATATTCAAACATCGAAGCCTGATTTTACAAGCAATTATGAAGCTTTGGAAGGCTTTAAAGCCTTTGCGGCTAGCTATGGACTGCCCATTCCAACGATTAACGCTGATGGCAAAATTCATCGTTTTAGAATAGAAGGTGACAAGCGCGGGACGCTGAATGGTTGGTATGTGTACTTTAGCTATCCCGTGGCAGCCGGTGCGGTGGGTTCGTGGAAAACCGGAGAGTCTTATACGTGGTGCAGTAAGTCGGGTAAGCAATTGAATGAGCACGAGCGTGAAGCGCTCAAGCAACAATACCACCAAGCCCGCTTGCAACGCCAAACCGAACAGCACCACACCCAAGCGCAAGCTGCGATCAAAGCGCGTGATATTTTGGCGCGTGCTGTACCGGCTGAACCTAACCATCCTTACTTGGTGCGTAAGCAGATTCCAGCGCAAACCCTAAAAACTTACAAAGGCAGTGTGTTGGCAGAGCTGCGCGATAGTGAGGGCGTATTGCATTCACTGCAATTCATCAAACCCGATGGCGGCAAGTTCTTCTTATCGGGTGGGCGCACTAAAGGCGTGTTCCATACCTTTGGCGACTTGGAGCAAAGCACCACTATGTATATCTGCGAAGGCTTAGCGACCGCCTGCACGGTGTATCAGTGGAAGCAAAGCGCCACATTAGCCGCCATGAATGCGGGGAATTTGCTCCCTGTAGGTTTAGCACTGCGTCAGGCTTATCCAAATGCTCGCATTGTGTTTGCGGCGGATAATGACTGCCATAACGCGGCGGGGAATATTGGCAAAGACAAGGCCGAACAAGCAGCGCGGCTGGTAGCGGGGTCGGTGCTATTGCCTGAATTTGCGCCCGACTCTCAGGGCACGGATTGGAATGATTGGTTCATCGAATCCGGTGGGGTGTGCCCATGAGTGAATATACACCTAGCCATTATTTTATGCAGTTAGGGAGCAAAGGCAAACCGGGCTTGTACTACCACCACCTGCTAAAAAAGGGGACGGTGATGAATTACAAACAACGGCTGCTATCTGGATCTGTGACCCCTTTGAGGTGGTGGCACGCTCAAGAGATGTCCATAGCCATAATCACGGCCTGTTGCTGGAGTGGGTTGATCAAGACAGGGTGAGCCATGAATGGGTGATGCCCTTTGAGCTTTTGGCAGGAGACGGTGTGGAAATCCGCAAAAACCTGTTAGCGGGTGGCTTGATGGTCTCCACCAAGAAAAACAGCAAAGAACACTTATTGAGTTATCTGCAAAGGTCGAATGCCAAGACTCAATCAACCGTCAGGACGGTGTTTGCGATTGGCTGGCAATTGAATGGTGTGTATGTGCTACCGAATGAAGTGATAGAGGGATGATCAATGACAAAGCCTATTAAAAAAGAACGGGTTGTGTTGCAAACCGATGGTTCAACACTCAGCGGCTATGAACAATCCGGTACGCTGGATGCTTGGCGTGAGTTAGTCGCTAAACCCTGCGCCGGTAATTCGCGCTTAGTGTTGGGGATTAGTGCAGCCTTTGCCGCGCCTTTACTCACTCCACTGGATCAACAGAGCTTCACTATTCATACGCGAGGCGCTTCAAGTATTGGCAAAACCAGTATGCAGCGGGTCGGTAAGTCGGTATCAGGTAGCCCACAAAGCATGCACACATGGCGTGCTACTGCTTCAGCTTTGGAAAATGTTGCAGCTTTGCACAATGATAATCTGTTGTGTCTGGATGAAATTGGCGAGGCTGACCCTAAGGAAGTGGGAGCGACGGCCTATATGCTGAACAATGGTCAAGGCAAGTTACGCCAGACCCGCAATATTACCTTGCGCCCAGTGTTGCGCTGGCGCTTGGTGTGCCTGAGTACCGGCGAGCTATCTTTGGCTGACATGCTGGCACAAGTTAAGCAGCGCATGAAAGCAGGGCAGGCGGTGCGGGTGATTGACCTACCGGCGGATGCAGGTCAAGGCTTCGGCTTATTTGAGCGTCTACCTGATGGTATTGGCAGTGGGCGTGAGTTTGCCGACCAGCTCAAGGAAGCCACTCACCAACAACATGGGATGGCCTTCCGTGCTTACTTAAAGCAATTGGTTCAAGACATGCCCACTCACTTAAAAACAGTCAAAGACTACCGTGAGCAGTGGAAGGAAAGTTATCTACCGGCTGCGGCTGATTCGCAAGTGGGGCGCGTGGCGGATTCCTTCGCTACCTTAGCGGCGGCGGGTGAATTAGCCACCGACTTTGGCTTGACCGGCTGGCCTAAAGGTGAAGCGGGGGAGGGGATAGCACGTTGTTTTGAAGCATGGATTGAGGCACGTGGTGGCACTGGCAACCAAGAGTAAGCCGATATTTTAGCTTATGTGCGCAATCATTTTGAGGCCAACGGCTCAGCACAATACGCCTACATCAATCTTCGCCCTCAAGATGATAAGGTCATGTATCGCATGGGCTACCGTGATGATAAGAATGATTTTTTTGTGTTGCCGTACCGTTTCGCATCGGAGTTATGCCAGAAAGCGGGCTTTGATAAAAAGCAGGTGATTGCTGTGCTGATTAAGCATCAATACCTCATACCGGGTGGGGATGGTAGATCAACAATGACCAAGCGTGTGTATTCGTTGGATGTGCAAAACCCAGAGGCAGAAAAGAAAATAGAACGTGTCTATCACATTGATTCGTCTATTGTTGGGGGCGTGGGTTAATGTCCCGCTTCCGTCCATGGGCTGAGCTGTTAGTCGTTCAGCCATTCAGCCATGTAACCACGTGTAACCAGCCTGTAACCACTCAAAATCAAACTAAGTTATTGATTAATAAGACTGTAACCCGTGTAACCACTGTAACCAGCAAAAAAACAGAGGAAGGCAATGAAAACGGCATGGGGGAGGGTGTTGCCAAGCCAGATATTTCCCGCGCAAAAACGGTGAATTTATCGTCCGATTGTGACGGCATGATTCGGTGTGTCGATTGTAGTCACTGGTGGAAGCGATGCAGACATCCCACCAAACATGGTGGCTTATGGCCTGAGTTGGATGGTAGGCGCTGGCGACGATGTGGGCAGTACCAACCAAGAGCACCGGAGGGGGATGTTTAATCCCTAGGTGCTATAGGCCCATAGACCACGTACCCAAGTAAAGTTTGGAGAATTTCAAATTTATGGGGGGGGGTATCGAGTCTGGGCTAAAAAGTTAGGTTCTCCCTAGGTGTTTCAGAATACGGGGAGCTTACCCGCGCTTTCTGTTTATGTTGAGCCGCTATAGAGGGGGCTAACAACAACACAATCAGGCAGGGATATAAGCAGAAACCAGTATCCATAATATATATAGATAGTGTCTTTCTCCTTTAACTTATTATTATTAATAGAACTTATGGATACGGCACTTTCCCGCTAGCGTTCTGCATTCACTGCTCTGTTTTTTTGCTGGTTACAGTGGTTACACGGGTTACAGTCTTATTAATCAATAACTTAGTTTGATTTTGAGTGGTTACAAGCTGGTTACACGTGGTTACATACCTGCAAGCAAGCGAGATTTAGGCGCTATTCGCACCCGAAATACGCCCATAACCCAAAAAATGCAGCGGAAACCATTCGCTTGGTGCAAGCCTCCAACGGCGGCCAATCATCAAAAATTATTATGTTTGCGTCTATGGGTAATAAGTGAGCCGCGCCCACTTATTCAAATGCCAAGGGTCACATTTGAAATGTCATCCTTAGCAGATGATCCGGTGATCTTCGGAGCTAAAATTAAAGCTGCGTTCCTGAGTTTTTAGGAACGTCTCCTCAATTTGAGGAGACGTGATGGTCTACCAATCTGTAGGGGCTTAAAAGTTGCCTAAATAAATCTCTCCAAATTTGGAGGCATGCTTTTGAATGACCGGATTTTATTCCCTCACTTCTTCGGTCTAAGTTTGAGTTAGGGCGTTGGGTATTAAACGAAGTGTGTTTTTCTCACTTTGGCAGAGTGCTACACTTTGGACATAGAACACCGGGTGAACCGGAAAACCTTGCCATGATTGCGAGTAACCACCATGACCGACAGACCGCGCATAACGCTTTCTATTAAGCCCAAAGCTGTACCCACTACAGAGCAAGCCGCTACACTCAATCCAGAAGCTAAGACCGTTTCACGCGGCAATAAACGCATCATTAAGCGTGAACAGGTGCAGCCTTACGCACTGGCTAAACCAAAATCTAAGGCGCTCCCCAAAAAACCCAACAAACCGCGCAAGCCAGCACCCAAGAAGCCTTTAATTTCACCATCTGATATTCGGATGGATAACCTGAATGCGGCTTTAAATGCGTTTGCGGTGTGGAGGGAGCGCAAGCCCTTAGCTTTGGGGATTGAGCGGCAAATCTTCCAACTGATTGCACAGCAGAACTTGAGCGCTTCTAAGCGCGTGGTGCAAAAGCTGCTGTATCGACATACACACCAGCGCAACTATCTGTTGAACGTCGGGCAAGAGGGGCAGCGTTTCAACCTAGATGGTTCAGCAGCTGAGGGGATTTTGCCCGAAGAACGCGAGCATGCTGGGCGTTTATTGGCGACTTGAACACAAGCGCCTACAATCAGCTGACATAGCCAATAGTGAGGTAAAACAATGAAACTCAGTGAGCGGATTACCCTAGAAGCCGGAAAACGTGGTGGTAAGCCCTGTATTCGTGGAATGCGTATAGCGGTTGCGGATGTGTTGGGATGGTTAGGGGCAGGTATGAGCCACCAAGAGATTTTGGAGGATTTTCCAGAATTGGAGGTGGCGGATATTCTAGCCTGCTTACAATTTGCGGCACATCGTGAGCAACAGATGCAGGTATTAATGGCGGCATGAAGCTTTTATTGGATGAAAACCTATCAAGGCGCATTATTCCGGCGATTATTGGCGCTTATCCTGAATCCACTCAGGTGGCTTTATTGGCGATGGATGCTTATGCAGATGAGGCTTTATGGGCGTTTGCGCGTGACAATGCTTATATCTTGGTCACTAAGGATAGTGATTTTAATGATCTTTCTACCTTATATGGCTATCCGCCTAAAGTGATTTGGCTTAAGTGCGGCAATCAATCCAAGCAGCGAATCACTGAAATCCTCTTATCCATTCAAAACGAAGTGCAAGCCTTTGTAAATCACCCCGACCTTGCTTGTTTGGAAGTCTATTAATGGATTAATTCAAATAATTTCAACTTAATTCACGATTCATTGAAAACATTTCAGCGCAAAAAAGCAGCGTTCGGCGTATTTTAAAAATACAAATTGATTCGGGATTCTTGTTCCCACTTACGGCGGCAAAACCGCCCACAGCATGGCGGTTTTTTTATGCCTGTATCATGCCCACTTCGGCGGTTTCGTCGGGTGTGCGTGGACTACAAAACCGCTTTGGCGGAAATAAACGCATCGTTTCCGTAAGGACGACAAGAACACCTGACACTTTGTGCCAATTCTTGATAACTTACGAGGTACACACGATGCAAGCTGCATTCAGCGCGGGCTATTTACGCCCCCATGCCTTCGGCCTAAACAGCCAAACTTCACCCCTTATTCAATTACTCCCGACCGCTAGCGGCTGTTTAGCCCTGCACGATCAACAGGTGTTAGCTTGGGTATTCCCTGGTGTGTGTCGCACCCGGCACAGCCAAAACCATTTTGTGGATGTGGCCTACATCAAGCCCACCTTATCCCACTATGGCAACCCGACCGGCTTCATGCTGGATACCGAATGCTTTGATACCCAAGCGCAAGCCCTCGCCTTTGTACGTAGTTTGGGACAAGTTGGGGAGGTGCAAGCATGAACGCCTTCGTTGTGAGAAAAACTGCCACGCTCCCTGAGTTAGCCCTGCAAGCCAATATTAGCGCGATACAAGCCTACGCACTCTCTGAAACCATTGCTTCCCTTGCAGATGACCAAGAGGACTTGCAAGATTATAAGCGGTTTGCAAGGGTCGGCAATCTGATGTGGGTGTTACAGGATTTGCTCGAGCAGCAAGCTAGCCTGTGTGAGCAGTTGAACAGAATGGCTCGTGAACAAGCGAAAGCAAGGGAGGGGCAAGTATGAGCAAGCCACTGACTAGCAACGCTCTGCACCCACTCAGCTTTGAAGGCCGCCTGCTCTTGGTACAAGCCGCCATTCAGCAGCGCATTCAGCAAGAGCCAACCATCAACCCGAACCACTTGCGCGCCCGCTTGTGGGTTTCTTGGCTCAAGAAGAACGTGCTTGAACTGCCTACTAAACGCGAGGTGCAAGCATGAAGCTCCAAGCCCAAGACCTTACTCACACTAGCCACCATCGGCATGATGAATTTTGGTTAGATGAGCAGTTCAGCAAGCTCCCCTTTGCTCTGCACCGTCCGATTCAATTCAACTACGGTCGTACCTTTG
>Ga0209480_10000242_pt1 | contig 48147 bp, 49 predicted proteins | sample JI61114C2DNA_FD_187501 | JGI IMG/M metagenome (GOLD analysis project Ga0209480, IMG submission 187501) | Wastewater effluent complex algal communities from Wisconsin, to seasonally profile nutrient transformation and Carbon sequestration -... | ecosystem: Engineered > WWTP > Effluent > Algae...
GACGCGCAGCCTGTGAGCAGGCTGACGCCGACGAGACCCCCGTCAACAACGCAAAGCAGAAGGACCCAGCAAAAAGCATGCTGGGTCCTTCTGCTGTCGGTGGACCTCCGTAGCAGCTTCTCAAACCCCCGGAAGCCGATCGGATCGCTGATTTCCCATGTTCTACGGGGTTCTCGGGCTCGTCGGCCGCGCGCTCAGGGTGCTCGAATGACCGATGAGCGCGGTCCCGTGCGTGAGAATTCGCGTCAGTCTCAAACCCGTTTGAGCGTCTCCAATCGAGCCGAGTTGCTCGCCGGCTACGCCGATGGTGTGCCCGTGCGGGAGCTGGCGACGCGGTTCAACGTGCACCGCGGCACTGTGCGGGAGATAGCTCGACAGGCGGGCTTGGCAGCGCGTCGGGCGGAGTTGCCGGACGCGATCCGACAGGACGCCGCTCAGCTCTATGCGGGTGGGATGACGCTCGCTCAGGTCGCCGCACGACTCGGAATCGGCAACGAGGCCGTGCGGTCGGCGGTGCTCGCGTGCGGCGGGACGATCCGTCCTGGCGGTCGTCGCCGCGTCGGTACCTGAGCTCTCACACCTCACCGGATACCTATCGCGTCCACCACGGCCCGCTCTTCGGCGTCGTCTGCTTCGGCGGGCGAGCTGGCGCGCTCGCGACGGGCGGTGACGGACTCACGGACACGGACGCGGATTAGGAGCACAGCGCTGACCGGCCCGATCCAGAGCATCTTGAGCATGTTCCAGATCGCCCACAGCACTACCAGGTGGAGCCATCCGGGGGCGCCGGCCTCGATGAGTTGGACACAGACATTCGCGATCAGGATGTACGGGATCGCGAGCAGCATCACCGGGATGCCCCACTTCAAGCCGCGCCGGCGGGTGCGGATCGCATCCAGCAGGAGGTTGGTGGGCATGTAGCGCCGCAGGAAGTAGCGGGTGTGGACGCTGACGGCCCAGATCAGACGGATCATGGTCTTCCTCTCCATCGCACAGTTCATCCGACGAGGCAGTGCGTTGAAGAGTGACCCGAGGGTCTGCCGCGAGCGGCGCGCTACAGAGGAGGAACCCGCCTCGACATCGATCTTACGACCAGTCTCCGACCGAGGGAAGGGGAGTCTCGCGCACGTCCACGAGAAACCGCCCGGGTACGTCCGATGAGCGCTCTCTACTTGTCCGTGCGGTCACCGGCGGTCACGTCCGACTCCTCGCTGGACTCCACCTTGGCCACCGCTGCGGCATACAAGTCCGCCGGGAGCCTGGGCATTCCCTTGCGGATAGCCACGGAGGCGAAACTCTGCTGCAAGAAGGTCGAGTAAGGCGGTAGTAGTCGCCCAATCCGCGCATGACCGGGCCAGATGACGAAATCGCGATCGGTCTTTGTGGGTGTGACGATCTCGGATGACCATTCGTTGACAGCGATGTCGTACTCGGCGCAGTCTTCCGTCAGAAGGTTGACCGTGAGAAACAGTTCCCGGGATCTCGACAACTTCCATGCTTCGGCCGCACGATTCCTCGACTGCTTCGACTCCCTTGGATTACGGGTTGCCGCGAGGGTCGTGAATCGCCAATTTTCGTCGCGCAAAGTCAGATCGCACTCAGGGGTGAGGAGGATCCTGATCTCCTTGAAAGGCTCTGACGCCCCCTCGGGCACGAACAGGTCACCCGTGCTCACCTCGGAAGGGGCCAACGAACTGTCGGGCACAACCGCGCTGTAGTGCAACACACGGCGAAGCGACGCTGCATCATCGAGTCCGCCATCGATAGCGACCTCTCCGAGGGCGATTTCGAGCGGACCGATTCGATTAAGAATGTTCGCCGCGATCAGGTCGCGGAGCACAACCGGGATCTCAGCATCATCCGCCTTCGCCGCCCTCTGAATCGAGCCTACCCAATCATGCTGTGCGCGTGAGAACTGATGAAACACATCAATCTCAGCAGCAACGTAAGTCTTGCGCCAAGCATTGAGAACTTGGAGTGACGGTCGAGATGAGATCCAGTTACCAATAGTCTCAAAGAGATTCGGCTTCAGTTCGCTCTTGCTGAATACATGCACCCGTTCCTCGTAAATCGGGGCCGTGGTCTCGAAGGCATCACGCAAGGAAGCTTTCACTTCTTCCAGGGACTCGTTGGTAGCAATGAAAACGGGCAATGCAGTTTGTTCGAGAAGTGCGGCAATGAAGGCGATGTTTCGCTCAACGACCTCCTGAGAGAGTGTCGACGGAACTGGCACTCCCCGTGGGATCTCAATCTCCGAGTCTTCATCGACATCGGTCAATGCCCAATCCATCACGATGAGAGCGAACTGCTTCCAATGAACCAGAGCATCCGTCGGAGGCAGCCTCTTCAATCTCACGGTAGGGACCGTCTCATCGTCAAGCTGCTTCAGCAGATCGTCAATGTCCGTCTCCTGGCCGATGCGATCATCGATCACAACTGCAGCGCCTCGGACCACATCGCGAGCGGTCCCCGTCATTTGGAAGTTCTCAATCGGAAGGTGGCAGGGATGCGGCCCCGCGGATCAACCTCGGCATCTTCGACGAACTCGAGTTCGAGTCCATCGCGTGCGGCGACTTGGCGAGCGATGTATAGGCCCAGGCCACGTCCCTCATCACCCTTCGCAGAGAAGAAGGGCTCAAAGATGTACGGCAGATCCAGTGCGGCAACCCCCGGACCGTTGTCCGTAAACACGACCTCCCTAGCCTCCGCATTGACCGTAACCGTGATCCGGGGGTCCTCCACCTTGCCGACCCTTAACCAGTACACCGCATTGTCTGTCAAATTTAGGAAAACTTGCAGCAATGTCGGCTCGTGAGCGACGTAGTTGAGCTTCTCATCTCCGACAATCTCAAATGCGATTCCAGCCTCGGCGAGAGTGCGCGAGTAAATCGACCTGATCTTGCGGACGTATTGCGCGGCATCCAACGGCTTCGCGCGCTTCCGACTCGACACGAAGAGTCCTTGCACGTCTTGAAGCCGTGCAACGATGAAAGATAACGTTTCCGACAGCGCTCTCGCTCGGATGGTGATCTCATGCCCAAGCCCCAGCTCGGCACCCAACTGCTGCACCAAGATGACTCCGTCTTTATATGCCTCGTTGGACGCCGCAATCACGTCGTGCGAAGCGGTTTCAACGGATAGGCCGACTCCAGCAAGGTCCTCGGATTGCTCAACCCGGGCCTTCATGAAGTCCCGCTCGACCGAGTAAGCTTCGACGAAGTCGGAGAAAGCTCGCTTGGCCACAGCAACATTTTCTACCGCCGCTTGTACCGCCTCAATACGTTGGTCGATCATCCCAATGGACTTACGTTTGTCTGCATCGGATCGCGCGCGCGAGTCCTGCAAGTAGCGACTGAAGTCGCCCTTACGGAGATAGTTGATGAGCAGCTGCAACAGGTGAAGGAAGTCCCTGTACGCGCCTCCCGAATCAATGAGCCCTTCTCGATTGGTCTTATCGCGAAGCTCGGGATTCGCTTCTTGCGAGATATATACGAAGCCGATTGTCTGGTCGTTACCCAAGACCCGATTTGCCCCAAGAGTTCCCCGGATAGTGTCTAGTTGGAGCCAGTCGTCGTCAGGATCGCCATATGGCAGCACGCGGACGCCGTCACGGTACAGATAGATCCGGTGGTTCTTGATGAGGTCTTTATCGACTGGGTTGAGCTGATATCCCGCTTCCGCGCTCTGACGGAAGTCGAAGACCATCAACTCGAACGCAAAATCGCCACATGTGAACTGGTGGGCTTCCCGCTCCTTGGAGACACGCCTGTACAACTCGAGTCCGCGGATCTCTTCTGAGCCCAAGTCCACGGCGCGATCTTCTTCATTCACCGTCAATGCAAATGAGTTGGATGCGGCGTCGTACTCTCCGATTACCTTGAGCACGGCGTGCTGAGCGATGTTCTCAAGTAGCTCGTCTGGGTCCTTGAGCGATGCGGGTCTCTCACCGTTGACGAGATACTCGATCACGAACTCGCGTTGGTCGATCCCTGCATCCCCGGTCAGGAGCTGCCTCAGGGGCCTGATGCGCAGGAGATCCTGGTGGAGATCCTCAAGACTCGACCAAGACCAACTGCTCCGAAGTGACCGAATGATCAACTCGGTTCCATGCGGATCGACGTCCGATTCGCCTGCGAACCGTAACGGTGGACGAACGGTCACGGAAGCCTGAAGCTCGTCCAGATATGTGAGGGTGGGCTCTCCCCCCACCCCCTGTGCGTCGTCAAGGAAGCCGATGTCCAGTTTCGTGAACACTTCGAGGTCTTCGCCCTGGGCACGAGTTGTCAGTTCCACTGACGACCCCAGCTTGAACATCGCAAACCGGCCGATCCCCTTCTCGCCCTGGATCACCCGGCCGCCAGCGGTCTTGGACTCACCTTTTCGCTTCTTCTCGGCCTTGATGTTTGTGGCAGGGTTGAGCCAGTGCTCCCGCACCACGGTCGCGGACATGCCTGTTCCGTTATCGGCCACCGCGATGTAGGAGCCTGGAAGCGTCTCCAGATTGGGACCGAAGCCCTCAAATCTGATCTCAACCTTTGTGGCATCGGCGTCGTAGCTGTTTTTTACCAGCTCCGTCAGCGCAATACGGTCGTTCTTGATCAGCTGCTCTCCGAGCATCGTCAGAAGTCGAGCGTATGGGCGGAGCGGCACAGAGGTCGTCGACTCGGACGTCATGACGCGGCCTTCGTCGCGGTGATCACGTACTCGCTCTTCATCCGCTTCGAGAGTTGGTGACCCGCCTTAGAGACAGGCAGGTAGCGAAGCGTCGCGGGAATCTCCCGAGTATGGACGGACTCAACTTTCAAGCCTTTGTCCGCAAGTGCTGTCTCGACGATGTCACCCGTCGGGATGCGTTTTCCCTTCAGCAATGAGTCGGCCACTACGACAACGACCCGACCGCCTACAACGAGACAACGGTCGACGTTGCCTGCCAGTTCAAGCATGTCGTGCGCATATCTGAGGACCAACCGCTGGATGCGATTGTCGTGTTGCTTCGCGTCCTTAACGACTCTGCAAACGAGGTCGGCATGTGCCTCAGTCGGGTCTCCTTGGCGCGCCGCCTCTGCTCCGATGGAGGTGCTTCGAATGCTCCGAAGTTCGGACAATTTGTGACCCAGCCAGATCAGCGCCATTCTGTGGCCGCGCAGGTAGTCAATGGCGTTGAGGTAGGGCGGGGATGTCACGACGAGGTCGAAGCTGTTCGAGGCGAAGAGTCTCTTGTCACGGGCATCGCCGCGGCTGATGCTGGCTGTGCCCGAAAGCTCGCGTGCCTCAAGCGTCGACGTGATAGTCGCGACCGAGGCTCGGAAGCCTTCATAGACGTCATATTCGGACTCATCCAGGATCCGATGCGGCCGACTGTGCGCGGTATCCGCGGCCAGCGACGCCCGTGGCGATTTGGTAATGATCAGCCTGCTGATCCCGACCTGGAGCGCGTCGCGCTCTGGGCTCGCATCGAGTTCGTTCACCGCGCGCGACAACCGAACAAGCTGAGTCCGCTGTACGTCTCCGAACCAGTATCGCGCGAATTCCCGAGTCTCGTGATCGGACCATCGAGCATCCGTCGCGCGGGCACGCCGCGCCATCGTCAGACACTCCTTGGCAAGGCCGTCCAACGCGTAGGTGTCAACCGGCTGAGTAGCGACGCGGGCCATGAGCACGGCGAGTGGGTCAAGGTCGTAGCCTGTGACCTGGTGTCCGTGATGGACGCCGAGGCTGAGCACGGTTCCAGACCCACACATCGGATCCAGGACCCGCATCGGGCTCGCCGATGCCCCGACAACCGCGAGCGCCACTTCGGGCGCCATGCGTGCCGGGAACGGGTGGATGGCGCGGGCCAAGGCGTACTCCTGCTCGTACGGGCGTAGTTCTGGTCAACCTTATTGGACAAGAGGGCGACACGAGCGATTGCCAGGGCAAGTCGGGCAGGAGACCCGTGGCCGCGCCCGACTCACTCAAGCGGACTCTCTTGCCGCGGTGGGCGCCTGGTGAAGGACTGCCTCCTCGTCTTCGGCCGCGCGGCTGGAAGCGAAGCTCGGTAGGACCGTTCAGAACGTCAGGCCCGCCGCTTCTCGTCGTACCTGCTGCTCGGATGTCGTCTCGCGGCGACGGGACAGGTCACGTGCTTGTTCGAGCGCGGCATTGGCGCGGGCGGTGTCGAGCTTCCCTGCGGTGCTCTTCTGTGGGGCGCCGAGGGCCGTTGAGCCAGTGACGCGATAACGGTCACGGTAGGCGGCCACGGTGCGGGCATGGCGACGCCAGGTTGCAGCGGCTCGTTCGTCCTTCGGCGGGGCACCAAGCTCCGTGATCCAGCTCTCGCCGTTGTTGAGGACTTGGTTCAGGATTGCGTCGGCGCGGGCTTCGAGGAGGTCGCGTCGTTCGGTGAGCGCGTTCCGCATGTCGGTGGTCATGGTGCCGGTGGCTTCGGGGATAAGGCCGACGATAAGGCGAGGTGCCTTCCGGGCGCGACCGGAGCCCGCCGGGCGTGCGGTGGCGCGCGCGACCCGGTAGTGCAGGACTGAGGCGATGTCGTCAGCATCGGCGAACCCGCGCGCGGCGACCAGCCGCGGGAACAGGCGATCGAGGTCGTGGTGGTTGGCCTCTGCTCGTCGCAGCTCGGCGGTGAGCGCCCCGAACGCTTCCGACTCGACGGCGGCGTCGGCCTGTTCTGCGGTCAGGCCGGAGGATCGAATCAGGGTGGCCCACCGGTCTCGTTGGGCAGCGGCAGCAATCGTCTCGTACTCGGCGGCGAGCTGGGCGATCGAGCCCCAATGCTCGTGTTCGGCGGTGATGGTCTCGTGCGCGGACAGCTCGGCGCCGACATGCTGGAGCACGCCGTAGAGAACGCTGCGTGCGGTGGCGTCGGGGTTCTCGCCCGGATGCGGCTCGGCGTGGGCGTCGTCAGGCCGGTCCAGAACCACATAGGCCTGATTGGAGTGCTTGCCGCGGGTCATGGCAACGTAGAAGTTCTCCCGCGTGGTAGTCGGTTCTACCAGGACGTGCGACGTGTCGACGGTGACGCCTTGCGCCCTGTGGGCGGTGACCGCGTAGCCCAGATCGACATGATCGGCCACGTAGGCGGCGGGGAGGACGAGGGAGCCGCCGAACCGGCGGCCGGTCTTGCGGATGGTGACCGAGCCGTCGTCACGGACCCCGGTGATGGTCCAGGTGTCGCCGTTGCGGACCCAGTCCTTGCCATTGCGCAGGCGTCGGTCGTTGCGGCGGGTGATGATCGTGTCCCCGACCCCCGCCGTGGTTGCGTCTGTGAGTGCTACCTCCCGACCAGGCTTCAACGTGCCGTCGAGGATCAGATCGGCACGGGCGCGCTGGTTGAGGGCGCTCACGTGGTCGCGGGTCTCGGCGACCAGCACCGACATCAGCCCTCGCTCTCGGTCGGTGTGCCAGGCGTTGTAGGCGGCGTCGGTCATCGCTTCGGCGTCGCCTTCGTGGATGCGGTCGTGGTTCAGGTAGGTGTCGATCACCTCGGTGCGACCGTGCCTGAGCGCGAGGGATGCGGTCTTCTCCCATTCGTTGGCAAAGCGGTGCACGTCGACCAGCTCGGGCGCATCGTCCCGGTCGCCCACGAGCAGGCCGAAGGCACCGCCGGCGTCCACCGATTGGAGCTGGGCGTAGTCGCCGACCAGGAGCACCTTCGCGCCGGCTCGTTCGGCCAGGTGCGTGATCCGGTCCAATGACAGGGTGCCTGCGAGGGAGGCTTCGTCGATGATGATGAGTTGACCTGCCCGGAAGTCGGTTCCGTGGATGAGGTGGTTCTGCCACCACTTCGCCGTGTTCTCCGTCGCAATGCGCAGATCGTCAGCGAGAACCTGCGCCGCGACCGCGGACGGTGCAAGCCCGATGACGGAGCCCTCACCGTGTTCCTTCTCCCACGCACGCCGCAACGCCGACATAGCCGTCGTCTTTCCGGCGCCCGCCGGTCCCACCAGCACATCGAGCATCCGGCCAGAGACCGCGATCTTCATCAGCGCGTCGGCCTGATCCTCACCGAGCATTCGCCCCTCATGATCAGGCTTCGTGGTGACCTTCTCGACCGTCGCCAGCGGCACGGTCGGTCCGGTCGTGGTGCGGGAGCGGTCGAGCAGCCGGTCTTCGGCGGCCAGCAGCAGCTCGGAGGAGAACACGGTCGAGTGCTTGGGCCTGAACACGCTGGTGCCGTCCACCCGCCGGAACGCGGCCGGTGACGTAGCGAGGTCGGGCGGCGTCAACCGCAACGACGCGCTTTCGGCGGCGTCGGCGATCATCGCGACGACGGCTTCGCGGTCTTGCATGGTGGCGAAGCGCCAGCCCATTGTCTGCCGGGACGCCTCGGCCATCAGGTTCCAGCGCCGCCACGTGGAGCGCTTCTCACCCACCACCCCGACCACCGACTGACCGAGGTCAGCGATCGCCTCCAACGGCACGTCATCGGCTCGCAACAGCAACGGCTTGTCGTTGTCCGTGACGGCCCGCGCCCAGCCGGTGGCGTCGTGGCCGAGCACCCCGGTGGCGCGGGTGCGCCACTCGGCAGTCAGGTCGGCCAGCGACCGCACTTCCTTCTCCGGGCGTGTGGCGAGGGTGGCTTGGGCGCGGAGCTTGATGATCGTGGCTGTGGAGGGTTGGCGGCCGTGCCGGGTGACGTACTCGGCGATGAGTCTGTTCTTCTCGGCGTCGATGTGCCGGGCACGAGTGGAGAACTCCTGGACCAACTCCTCCGGCACGGTGCTGATCGCCCAGGCGGGATTGCGGTCACGGCCCATGTCGCGGGCCTCCCACTCGACGCCGAAGGTGCGGGTCATGTGGTCGGCGAACACCGCCTCGTGCAGCTCGGACAGCGCGACCACGGCGGCGTGCATCGGCCGCCCATCCAGCGATCGCCATTTGCCGTCGAACGCGGTTTGGACCTTGTTGGAGATGACGACGTGGGTGTGCAGGTGGGGGTCGCCGGCGCGGGAGTCGAAGTGATCGAACGCCGTCGCCACCAGCCCGGTCACGTCGACCTGTGCAACGGCACCGTCGCCGGCGGTTGCGCCAGTACGGGTGGCTGCAACCTCGCGCTCCATGAACGCAACCACCTCCGCAACCGCCCGATGATGCGCCTCACCGATGAGCGCCTGCGTCCCCGCGTCGGCGACCGCCCACAACGCCGAGGCCGACTTCGGGACCGAGAACGTGAAATCGAACCCCGCCACCGCCCGGCGCCTGCCGCGCTCGGTCTCCTCGGCCTCGATCTGCGCGACCGCCTCGCCCTTCGCGCCAGGGCTCAGGTCGGGGTCCAGGTCGGCGATCCGTGCCTCGATCCGCTCCGGCACCGACTTGTAGGCCGGGAACGCGCGACCGAGCGGGTCGCCAGTGACCGGGTCACGACCCATCCCCATCAAGAGCTGGAGCTGCGCCTCCGACACCCGATCACCCACCGCGAGCTGCCCCTTGCCGAGCGCCGCGACACCGGACCCGAGCCATTGGCCCGGTGGTGTTCCCGCCTCCACGTAGTACCTCGTCAGCGGCGTGGACAGTTCGCGGTCGCCATCCGCGGCCGCGACCGTGCGCAGCAGGTACTTGTAGCCGTCACCCGCGCTCATCACTCGCATCGAAACCGTCACCACGCCACCGCCTTTCGACGGTCAGGTGAGCGGGCACCGGCCGAGCGGAAGCGTCAACTTTGGTTGACAACCTTGATCTGCAAGACGCGTGGCAGCTCAGAGAGGGCTGAGCGGGGAGACGGATCGGCGTCGGGCTGCCGGTCGAGAGCGGACGCGCTCCGTCGGGTTATGGGCGGGGTTTCGCGGGCGGCCACCCGGGATCGTGCACCTGGCAGGTGATCAGCCCGGCGAAAGGGCTCCGTGAGGGGCTCGGGTTCGGGGTCCCCGAACTGCCGGAGTCTTCATGCACGACCACACCCCGTCTGGTGAGCGTCGCCTGCGGGTCGGGTCGCTGTTCTCTGGGTACGGCGGACTCGATCTGGCTGTCGAGTATGTCTTCGACGCCGAGACGATCTGGTCTTCGAGATCAACGAACCCGTCGCCCGCCACTGGCCCGACGCGCTGAACTTCGGTGACGTCGCCAGCATCGACTGGAGCGCCGTCGAACCGATGGACATCCTCTGCGGTGGCTTCCCCCTGCCTCAATGTCAAGCCTGGGAGCGAAGCGCTCGTTCAGCGGGGTGTCGCACGGTGTCAGTGCTGGGTGTCGTAGTGGTCGCGATGGGTCTGGACAGTGTCCATGTGGTCTTGCGCCCAGACCCTGAGCTGCCGGGTGGTCTGGTAGAGCGAGAGACCGAGGTCGGTGAGCGCGTAGTCGACGGTGACGGGGACAGTCGGGGTGACCGTGCGGGTGATGAGGCCGTCTCGTTCCAGGGATCGGAGGGTTTGGGTGAGCATCTTCTGGCTGACGCCGGCGATGAGGCGGGAGAGTTCGGAGTACCGCATCGATGCCGGCTCTCCAACGCTGCCGGTGCCGTCGCCGCCGAGAGCGCAGAGGATGAGCACGACCCATTTGTCGGCGAGCCGGTCGAGGAGCTGGCGGCTCGGGCAGACCGCCAGGAACGCGTTGTACGCGCTCTTGGCCCGCTCGCGCTTTTCGGCCGCGGTCGTCGTCGCCATCATGTCCGCCTTTCACGCAGGAGGTAACGCACTGCGAAGTGCGTACTTCCCAGAAGAGAGTTGCTCTCCAACACTGATACAAGACGGGGCGGAGCACCACCCCTGATCCGAACAAGGAAGGCACGACACGATGACCACAGCATCAACCACGCTCCCCGGCGGCACCTGGAACCTTGGTGACCGGACCGTCACCCGCTTCGGCTACGGGGCCATGCAGCTCGCGGGACCCTGGGTGATGGGGCCACCGGCTGACCGTGACGGCGCGATCGCGGTGCTACGCGAAGCTGTCGCGCAGGGTGTCACGCACATCGACACCAGCGACGCCTACGGCCCGCGGGTCACCAACGAGTTGATTCGTGAGGCGCTGCATCCGTATCCGGGGTCGGTACTGATCGCGACCAAGGTCGGCGCGAACCGCGACGCCGAGGGCGGCTGGCCAACCGCGCGCACTCCCGAGGATCTGCGCAAGCAGGTTCACGAGAACCTCGAATCCCTGGGGGCCGAGCGCCTCGACCTGGTGAACATGCGCATGGGAGACGCCAACGGCCCCCAACCAGGCTCGATCGCCGAAGCCATGGAGACCCTCGCCGGCCTCCAGCAAGAGGGACTGATCGGCCAGCTCGGAGTCAGTAACGTCACCGCCGAGCAGGTCGCCGAAGCCCGCACGGTGACATCGATCGTCTGCGTGCAGAACATGTACAACCTCGCCAACCGGTGGGACGACCACCTGATCGACAGCCTCGCCGCCGACAACATCGCCTACGTCCCCTTCTTCCCCCTCGGCGGGTTCACTCCGCTCCAGGCCGATGCCCTCACCGCCGTGGCAACCCGGCTAGAGGCCACCCAGATGGCTGTCGCCCTCGCTTGGCTGCTGCAGCGCTCGGAGAACATCCTGCTTATCCCTGGGACCTCGAAGGTCGCGCACCTGCGCGAGAACATCACCGGCGCCAGCTTGTCCCTCACAGCACAGGACGTCGCCGAACTCGACAACATCAACTCCTGACGACCCGATCCAATCAGGGAGACACCTCACGCAGCCCGACGCATGTCCGGGACATCGTCCTCCTGACCACGGCAACTACTAGTGGACGTGGGCATGGCTCTCGATCTCGGCTCGCACTTGCGCCATGTCGAGCGCCCGTACCTGTGTGATCAGGTCGTCAAGCGCAGGCCTCGGGAGCGCGCCGGCCTGGAAGAACACCCTGATCGAGTCGCGGTAGACCGCGATTGTTGGTAGCGCGCGGATTGCGAGTGACTCAGACAACTGCTGCGCCGCCTCCGTGTCGACCTTGCCAAAGAGGATATCCAGGTGGCTCTCAGATGCTGCCTCGTACACCGGCGCAAACGCCTTGCATGCACCGCACCAGGTAGCCCAGAAGTCAAGGATGACGATCCCTTCCCGCTCGGTCACTTCGCGGAAGTTCTTGTCTGTCACATCAACCGTTGCCATCTTCCGTCCAATCGCTCGGTAAGCCATAATGGACCTAGGGGTCCACTCTCATGATTGCCGATCGTCGTGAGCGGCGCAAGCGCCATGGACCCCAAGCCAAAGGCAAGCCGGGAGAGCGTAGCGCCTTCCCTACGCGTGCGACTTGAACACGTTTTGGACCCCAAAGTCCACAGACTCTAGGAGCCGGGCGAATCTCAGGGTCGCTGCGCTGGCCTAGCAAGCCGGGGCGCAGTCACGCAGAGTTGCTCTCCGTCGAGTACGCCCGCACCTGTGCGATGGCCATGTCGAGGACCACCCGCATGGGACGGACGTCTCGGGCCGTCTTAGCGAGTAGGTAACCTCCTTGGAGAGCAGCCAACAGCCCAGTGGCCAACGCGTGCGCCTCGGCGCTCGGGGTTAGCACACCGCGCTTCTTCAGCTCTTCAATCGCATCAGTCAAGAGTTGGAGCCAGGCGTCAAAATGAGCAGCAATGACTTTCCGTGTGTCTTCGTCATGATCAGCGATCTCATTCGCCAGCGCTCCTAGTGGGCACCCATAGGCGCCGTTTCGGAGCGCATTGCGTTCAACGAGCTCATCGCGCCAGAGTTCGAGTCCGCGCAGCGACTCAACCCTCGCAAGGCGACGGCGCTGCTGTGACAGCAGAGCCTCCGCACGTGCCTCGATGACTTCTTTCACCAGTGCGTCCTTCTCAGCGAAGTGCTGATAGAGCTGCGACTTCGACGTCCCACTCGATGCACGGACGTCGGCCAGAGTCGTCGAGGCAACGCCGCGCTCATACATCAACTGATCGGCCGCCTCGATAATCCGGGCCTTCGTTGCGGCGCCGCGAGCCGTCAAGCGGCGCGGGCGGGGGCCGCTGGCGCTGTCAGTCATACCCCAAGGCTAATCGCCTCGGGTTGGGCGGTCTCTCGCCCGCACTCAGGTGCCAACGACCATCCGGGTGGACCACCCTTGCGAGCAGCCGATGAGAGCCTCATGTCGTACTTCAGGATCGGGGCCCTCGCGGTTGGGCATGGCTGTCCAGTCGTCAACCGTCACCGGACCCTTCGGGGGGCGGCGAGGCGGATCTCGACCCCAGATGCCCGGGCCCAAACCGCAGAACCTTGCTATGTGGCCACGCTGGGCGAACTCCGCTCCGGTAGCACCCAGCCGTCGCGGGGGAAGTGGCACGTGTAGCCGCTCGGATACTTCTCCAGGTAGTCCTGGTGCTCGGGCTCCGCCTCCCAGAACGGACCGACCGGCTCGATACTGGTAACCGCCTTACCCGGCCACAGACCCGATGCGTTCACATCCGCGATCGTGTCGCGGGCGATCCGCTCCTGCTCCGACGTCACCGGAAAGATCGCGGACCGGTAGCTCGTGCCCCGGTCGTTCCCCTGACGGTTCAGCGTCGAGGGATCATGGATCTGGAAGAACAGCGCCAGGATGTCCCGATAGCTCGTCTTCGAAGGGTCGAAGACGACCTCGATCGCCTCCGCATGGCCTGGGTGGTCGCGGTAGGTCGGGTGTTCGTTCTGCCCACCCGTGTACCCGACGCGGGTTCCGAGGATGCCCGGCTGGCGACGGATCAGGTCCTGCATGCCCCAGAAGCACCCGCCCGCCAGAACGGCCGTCTCCGCTCCCGAGACCTGCGTGATCTCTCCGCTGTCGTTGGTCCCGCTGGTCATGCGTTGGCTCCCTTCGTAGAGTCCTGGTCGGTGTCGAACAGTGCACCGAACTGGCCGTAGCCCTCCTCGACAAGCCTGGAGGCAGGAACGAAGCGCATCGCGGCCGAGTTCATGCAGTACCTCTGCCCCCCGGCGGCGGCGGGTCCGTCGTGGAATAGGTGCCCAAGATGGCTGTCGGCGCCCGCCGAGCGCACCTCTGTGCGGATCATGCCGTGCGTCCGATCCACCTTGATCGCGACAGCGTCGGCGGCGATGGGCGCCGTGAAACTCGGCCATCCCGTGCCGCTGTCGTACTTGTCGGTGGACGAGAACAGCGGCTGACCCGAGACGATGTCGACGTAGATGCCAGGCTCGTGGTTGTCCCAGTACTCGTTCCGATAGGCCGGCTCTGTGCCGTCCTGCTGCGTCACCCGATGCTGCTCGTCGCTCAGGCGGCTGAGCAACTCAGGGGTCTTGCGGTAGTCGTTGGTGGTCACTTTGGCTCCTCCTAGCAGGTGACGCGGCCGCGCCATTACGTGCTGTAACGGACCCGGCGGTCCAACTATTCCACATGTCCTGCGGTAGAGTCGAGGCCAGACGGTGCGTCGCCCCCGAGGCCGGGCGGCTGGTCTCGCGACGACCGACAAGACCGATGTCACCGTGCTGCTAAGGGCTGAAACAAGACTCCTCGGCGATGCAGGTCCGGCGACAGAGGTTGGAGAGGAAGCGGCATGAACGAACCCGAGGACCTGGGTCAGGTGACAGGAAGTATGGACCCACAGGACCAGAATCAGGCTGGTGGCGCCTTCACGGACACAGGCGCACGGCATCACGAGCCCGATGCCAGGTCGACGAACCTCGAGAACGGCACGTCGTTCTCGATCGCAGTAGATGCTCAGGCCAGCGCCTTCGTCGCAACCAAGGATGGCGTCGAGTTCGGAGCCGTCCCGTTCGCGGACAAGAACGGCAGAGTGACGCTGCTGGCGACCTCGATCCTGCCGGACTACCGAGGACAGGGCTTGGCGACCGAACTCACCCGCAGAGTGCTGGACAGCATCCGCGCGGAGGGCAAGAGCGCGACCGTGAGGTGCCCCGTGTTCCGGTCCTTCATCGAGCGCAACCCCGAGTACGCCGCCATGGTAGACATTCCGGGCGATGGACGGGACGGTCGGGGCGATGTCTGAGCCCGGCACCGAAGACCCGAAACCGGTACTCGGGAGTCTCCGGTTCGAGAACACTCGCTTCGACCCAGACCTCACGCCGTTCCACGAACTCGCAAGAGACATGGCCACGCAATTCGGCTACGCCGCAGAGCTGTCGGGAGACCGTGCCCTGCTACAGCTCCTCCGTCTGCGCGTCGCACAGCTCAACCCCTGCTCGTACTGCCTGATTCTCCACGCCGAGGTGGCGGCCAGGATCGGGATCCGGTCCGAACAAGCCGCACACCTGGCGTCGTGGCGTGAGAGCACCATGTACTCGCCCGGGCAGAGAGCCGCGCTCGCCTACTGCGAAGGTCTCACCTCGTTCCGTCACGAGGAGATTCCGGCCCTACATGAAGAACTGCGGCTTCACTTCACGGAGCGCGAAGTCGCAGAGATCGCCGCGGTCGTCATCAACATGAACGTGTGGACCCGCCTGAAGCTAGCTCAGGGTGCCACTCCGAGCCTGGCGTCAAAGGAGTCGCCATGAGCCACGCACCAGTCAACGCGAGCGAGCTGTCATGCGCCGAGTACACCGAGGAACTCACCCAGTTCCGAATGGGTCTTCTGGATGAAGCCGACACCGAGGTGGCCCAGCAACATCTCTACGCGTGCCCGGACTGCCGGCTGTTCACGCACCAGGTCGAGACCGTCACTGATCTCGTCGCTGATGCCGAACCGCATGATCTGCCCCATCTGCCCGACAGTGTCTCGCTCCTACTTCACGACATCGTCGACGGCGAGGCCGAGAGGCCCAGCGATCCCAGTGAGATCACTCGCCTCCTCTTTGGACTCGCCCGGAGTCTCGCCCCACACGCTGCGGAAGACCTGGTCCAAGAGACTCTGCTCTCAGCATTCGAGGAAAGCCCAAGGGGGCTGGACCCCCTGTCGCTCGCCCGGGACCTAGCCGATCGAGCATTCGCTGAGCCTGAGCCAATGGTACGGAGCCTCGGCGACTATCGAACAAGAGCCGAGAACCAGACCGCCGAGCTGGATCCCGACGCTGATACTGCGGAGTTCTTCTACCCCGACTTCTACGACATTGGACCCGATGCTGGACGCCACATTGACGCGCCGAACCGCTGGGGCCAGACCAGTACCCTGAGCCCGGACGACGAGGTGTTCACCACCGATCTGTATCGAGTGGTGGACGGCGCCATCGCACGTTTGGCCGATCCGCTCGGCCAGTTGGTACAACTCGTCGACATCAATGACGTGTCACTGGCGGACGCGGCTTACGTGCTTCGCCTCGACAAGGTCGATGCCGTCGACGCTCTGCATCGCGCTCGGATACACCTCCGCGGCGTCGTCAACGAGTACATGGCTGTCAGAGCGTGACTGCGTCCTGCCGACCCGGCCGCCCTACCGAGGGCACTTGGCGTGGTGACTGGCACCCGTTTCCAGCGGATGAACGAGGACACGCGCCGGAGGCCATGCCGCTCGGTCGGCTATCTGCCAGGAAACTCCGGCGACGAACTGCCGGCAGTGGCTCAAGACCATCGAACATCAAGAAACGGGAGGTTTCACAATGACCCTCGCCGTCTTCCGGTCCTACGTCGCGCCCGAGCACCGGGCCGAACACGACCGGCTCTACAACCAGATGCAGATCCTTATCCAACAGAGTCCTAGCCACATCGAGCACAAGATGTTCACCGCTGAGGACGGGGACTCGGCACTGGTCGTCGAGTTCGACGACCGACAGAGCCTTGAAGAATGGGGCGAAAACCCCGATTACAGGATCGCCAAGACGTCGGCAAGAGCTACGTCTTCACGAGTTGCGACGTCGCGGTCCGCGAAGTCGTCGAACGTCATGTCAAGAGCGATGTTCGTCCGGAACACCTACCCAGCATCGCTCCCTCGTGAGCGACGCCGACCGTTTGCGCAGGCCACAGTAGCGAGTTCCCGCAGGAGGGGCAGTCATGGGAGTGATCAACAGCGGTTTCGGAGGACGGCATGGCTCCAGCGACCCACGACTGCCTCCCGGGCAGACCCACGTCTACGACTGGCCGGTGCTCTCGACGGGACCCACGCCCAATGTCGACGAAGGCCGATGGAGCTTCACGATCACGACCGAAGACGAGGTCGCGCACCGCTGGAACTGGAGTGAGTTTCAGGAGGTAGGCGTCGAAGACATCGTCACCGATATCCACTGCGTCACCCACTGGTCGAAGCTGGACATGGCTTGGCGTGGCGTGCCCATAGACCGGCTGTTCGAGGATGTCGAGACCAGTTACGACTATGTGATGGTCCGTAGTTACGGCGGATACACCACCAACCTCCCACTCGAAGACCTCCTCGATGGACAGGCATGGGTAGCCACTGAGGCGGAGGGCGAGCCCCTTACTCCCGAGCACGGCGGTCCGGCCCGACTCCTCGTGCCCCACCTCTACTTCTGGAAGAGCGCGAAGTGGATTCGAGGAATGGAGATGATGCCCTCGGACGACCCGGGGTTCTGGGAACAGAACGGCTACCACCTCCGTGGCGACCCATGGCGCGAGGAACGCTACTGGTGATGACTCCTATTCGCGTCCGGTGGCACCTCGGGCGGGTGCTCAGTCGGCAATTTGAGACCGAGTCGGCCATCCGTCTTGAGTTGGATGTTCCGACCTGGCCTGGAAACGTCGCCGGAGCTCATCTCGACATCAGGCTCACGGCACCGGACGGGTACCAGGCGTCCCGGTCTTACTCACTGGCGTCCTCGGGTGAGTCGACACGGGTCATGCTGGTGGTCCAGGAACTGCCCGGGGGCGAGGTGTCGCCCTTTCTCGTGCGCCAACTCGCAGAAGGTGAAGAAATCGAGGTACAAGGACCGCTCGGGCGCTTCTTCGTCTGGATCCCCGCTGAGCCCGAGCAGTCCCCGGTTCAGCTCATCGCAGGCGGATCAGGGGTTGTGCCCTTGTTTTCGATGGCCTCAGCACGTGAACGTGAGCCGAAAGGCGCTGAGTTTCGGCTGCTGTACTCGGTCCGCAGTCCGCGCGATGAGTTCTTCGCCGACGAACTGGCAGAACTCTCACGAACCCTCGTCGAGATTGTCCACACGCGCGAGTCAGCGCCGGGAGCGGGCCAGCCACCTGGACGACTGACGCGTGAGGCGCTCGCAGCGTCGACCTTTCCCGCGTCGCTGTCGCCACGCATCTTCATCTGCGGACCGACGCCGTTCGTCGAGGCCGTCGCCGGTTGGCTTGTCGAACTCGGCCACGACCCCACGCAGATTCGTACGGAACGATTCGGAGGAAGTCCATGACTCACGTTGACGGAAACGCCCTCGCGGGTGCCTTCGCGACTACTCTCGGTATCGAGATCACTGTGACGGTCGGCAGGTGCCGCGGCTGCGGCAGCTCTTTCAACCTCGCCTGCGCGCATGTCTTCATCACAGCCATGGGTGCAGTCATGCGATGCGGCCATTGTCAGGCAGTCCTGGGCGTCATCGTCCGCGGTTTCCGAGAGACGCTAGTGAACCTCTCGGGCCTGGACTACATCAGCGTGCCCCACCTATGACTGGTCCGCTCGCCGCGATCGCGGCTTCTACCAGGCAGGAGACAGCGGACTGATGCTTCGCATCTACGACAGTGCTGTCCGGGAGCTACGTAGCTTCGTCCCGCTGACCCCAGGACGAGTCTCCATCTATGTGTGCGGGCCGACCGTGCAGTCCGCGCCGCACATCGGGCACCTTCGTAGCGCCCTCGTCTACGATCTCTGGCGACGCTGGCTCACCCACCGCGGCTACGCGGTCACCCTCGTTCGCAACGTCACCGACGTCGACGACAAGGTTCTGGACCTTGCAACCGAGACTGAACCATGGTGGGCACGCGCCTACCGTGTCGAGACGGAGTTCGCGCGCTCGTACGCCGCGTTGGGTGTTCTCCCGCCAACCCATGAACCCCGAACCTCCGGTCACATCCCGCAAGCACTGACCCTGATCGAACGACTCCTTCGCCGCGGACACGCCTACGTCGCCGGCGACGGCTCCGGCGACGTCTACTTCGATGTCAGCAGCTGGCAGGCATACGGCACGCTCACCCGGCAGACTCCCGACGCCGTGGCAGACCCTGACGAAGGGCCTGGCGGGGCAAAGACCGATCCCCGCGACTTCGCGCTTTGGAAGGGAGCCAAGCCCAGCGACCCAGCATCCGCTCGTTGGCGCTCACCATGGGGAACCGGCAGGCCGGGATGGCACATACAGTGCTCAGCGATGTCCCAGCACTACCTCGGACGTGCATTCGACATCCACGGAGGTGGCCTCGACCTGCGGTTCCCACACCATGAGAACGAGCTCGCCCAGTCCACCGCAGCAGGCGAGGAATTCGCCAAGTACTGGGTGCACAACGGCCTCGTCACCGTCGGCGGTCAGAAGATGGCCAAGTCGCTAGACAACTCTCTGTACGCCGACGAACTCCTCCGCCGCGTCGGCCCGGCGACCCTGCGTTACTACCTGCTCAGCGCGCACTACCGCAGCGCCCTGGACTATCAGCAGGAAGCCCTCGCGCACGCCGAAGCTGCGGTCACGAGAATCGCGACCTTCCGACGCCGCGCACGAACACAGCTCGCGAACACAGCATCCGACGTCCCGAAGCCGCCCATTGCCTTTGCGGCCGCGCTCGACGACGATCTGAATGTTCCAGCGGCGCTCGCCGTACTACACGACCACGTGCGCGCGGGCAACATCGCTCTGGATAGCGGCGATGCAGCTGCCGCCATGTCCGCGTACGAATCGGTGCTCGCGATGACCGAAGTGTTAGGAGCCGAGCCCGGCGGCTTCACGACCGCCCCGCGAGCCGACGTGCAGAGCAGCACGATCTCTACCCTCGTCGAGGTCCTGCTCGCGAATCGCTCTCATGCGCGAGACGCAGGAGACTTCTCCACCGCCGACCGCATCCGGAACGAACTGGCTAGTGCTGGGATTGCCATCCAGGACCACACCTCCGGCACCACCTGGACGCAGGCGTAGCCAGCTCGTGCACGATGGCCGAATATTGCCAGTCCGGGGTGATCCGATCAGAGCAAGAGACCGAGTGAAGCGTCCGCCAGACGTCGAACCGTCATAGAGGCAGAGCTGTCTCGCTTGTCCGCCACAGTGTCGGTACCAAGCGAGGCGTCAACCCACGCCTGCACAATCGTAACCGCGGCCGGAGCGTCCAGGTCGGCGGCTAATGCCGATAGCACGGCCTGCACGACCGGTGCTGCCGGCGCCCCGCTACCGAGCGCCAGGGCACGACGCCACTGCTTCAACGTGACGAGTGCGGCAGGGAGTTCGGCGTCTGTCCACTCCCAGCTTGATCGGTAGTGGTGCCGCATGAGGGCGAGGCGGATGGCCGCAGGGTCCACTCCTTGCTTTCGCAGAGAGGAGACGAAGACCAGGTTTCCGCGCGACTTCGACATCTTCTCGCCGTCGTAGGCAACCATCCCGGCATGGACGAAGGTCTGCGCGAACCGATGCTGTGGATGAATGACATGACCGAGTCCTGCGGACATCTCGTGGTGCGGGAATGCCAGGTCTCGTCCTCCGCCCTGTACGTCGAAGGATGGTCCCAGATATTCCTGGGCGATTGTGGTGCATCCGATGTGCCAGCCGGGTCGTCCCGGCCCCCACGGACTGGGCCAGGACGGCTCCCCTTGCCGCTCGCCGCGCCAAACCAGACAGTCGAGCGGATCGCGCTTGCCTTTCCGGTCGGGGTCACCACCACGCTCGGCGAAGTCATTCAGCATCACGTCGCGGTCGAGTGACGATATACGGCCGAAGGATGGGTCGGCAGACACCTCGAAGTAGAGGTCGGTTCCCACTCGGTAGATGGAGCCGCGTTCTTTCAACATCTCGATGCGAGAGATGATCTTGGTGACGGCCTCGGAGACTCCGACGAAGCGTGCGGGTGGCAGCACGCGTAAGGCTGTCATGTCCTGCCGGAATCGCTCGATCTCGCGTTGTGCGAGATCACTCCAGGGAATGCCTCGCGCGTGGGCGCGTTCCAGCAGCGGGTCATCGACGTCGGTGACGTTCTGAACATAGATGACATCGTGACCGGCGTTTCGAAGGGCGCGGTTGAGTAGGTCAAAGCCGACGTAGGTTGCCGCATGGCCGAGATGAGTGGAGTCGTACGGTGTGATGCCACAGACGTACATCCGCGCGACGTCGTCCGGCCGCAACGTCACCAACGATCGGTTCTCAGTGTCATAGACCGAGACTGCGGGCCCGTGCACATCCAAGCGTGGAATCTCTAAACGGGGCCATGCCAACATGTCGTGGTCCTCGTAGTCGATGAAGCCACACCGGAGGATCCGGCGTGGATTCCTGATCCTGCTGACAGAGTGTCGCGAGGGGTCATGCGGGCGTCCACCCGCGCAGGAATGCCAGCACCTTGGCTTCGGATACCTCACAGGGCCGTAGGTGCTCTGCTTTGCGAGTGCGGTACACGTTGGCGCTGATCAGGTCTTCGCCTCCTAGCTCTTCGGCCGAGATGCTGATGCTCTGGCCCTGCACTCGCGTGGTCCGGGTCAATCCGTATGAGCGACCTTCGTATGCGACGACGGTCCAGCCTTCAGGAACCCGGTCGACCATTGCCCGCAAGCTGGCCGTGGCCTGACTCGCACCATCATGCTCGGGAGGCATCGAGTGGATAGAGCTCGAACTGTGAAAGTCCGGGGCAGAACTCCTCCTCACGGCATGGCTCTTGGAATCGTCCGCGGGCTCTGGGACTCGTGCCTCAGAAGGCATGTGCTCTCCTCCGCAGTTCACTCTGCGGCGCTCAGCGCGACGCGGATGGAATCGAGAGCCATGTCGAGCGCGATTGCCATGCTGCGCTCGTCCCGTGTGGTCTTGACGAGGAGGTACCCGCCTTGGACAGCCGCCATCAGACCGACGGCGAGTTCTTCAGGGTCTGCGTCCGGCCGTAGCTCGCCTGAGTCCTGCATGCGCTCCAGTCCGAGACGGAACCAGTGCTGCCAGACGCTGAATCCTCGCTGGAGATTCTCACGCGCAGTCTCAGACCGGCCAGCGATCTCGCTCGCCAGCGACCCCATCGGACAGCCGTGAGCACCTCGCCAACCACGCACTCCTGCCACGATCGCATCCCGCCAACGCTCGAAGCCGCGCATCGTGCGCAGGTCGTCGAGGAATGGTGCCTGCTCGCCAAGCACCCGCTCAATCTGGGCCCTCACGACTGCCTCAACCAACTCGGTCTTGTCCGAGAAGTAGTGGTAAACCTGAGACTTGCCCGTTCCACTGGCCTCTATGACATCGTCAACGCTGGTGGCCTCGACGCCCTGCGAGTACATGAGATCGGCGGCTGCCGCGACGATACGCAGACGAGTGGCCTCGCCCTTGGCGGTCAGCCGTCGCGGCTTCTTCTCACTCACCGTGCTCCCAATCTGGACTGAACCCGCCAGTCTCGGAGGTCACGATGAGTCCTGCGATCGAGTGGCTCCCGTCCGCGGTTTCTCAGCCGTACCGCCACCTCCCGGTGCGTCAACGGCACCTGACGACCGGTCGCGTTCCCACTGCTCAAGAACCGAGTTGATGGCATGACTGATCGAGTGCAGATCGGCTTCGGTGTTCTGAGAGATGTGGAACGTCTCGATGTCTCGCGCACGGTCCCGGTCCGACTCCCGTCGCTGAGTGAGCAGAATCAGCGGTCCCTGCAGAGCCGCGACGATCGCAAGAGCCGTTCCTAGATAGTCCAGCATGGCCGTCGGGTGGGGATAAAAGAGCGGCAGGATGGTGTTCACGACAAACCACGCGAGAATCGCCACCACCAGGATTAGCAGGAACGGCCATGAGCCCGCGACGCTCGCCACCCAGGCAGCGGCCTTGTCTCCGGGGCTCGACCGCGCTTCTCTGAACATGCTGAGTTGGTGCCCGCAGTGCGGGCAAGTGAACATTTCGCGGCCAACGCTGTCGTTGGAGTGGTCGCCCGCCTCCGGCTCGGCGTGGTGTCGAGAAGCGCTGCGGGAGCCAGGGCTACCTCCCGTTCCAGCGTCTGGTGATGGTTCTGTCCGCTCGTCGCCTCCCGGCTCGCTCATCGCACTCGCTCTCCCCGGGTGCTCTCCCCGGCACTGGCGCGTTCCTGCGCGATTTGCTCACGGAAGCGCGCGTCCTCCTGTTTCACCGCTGTCGCACCGAGCAGGACCTCGTCGATCTCCGCGCCGGGGATGATGACCGCCCCCGATCCGTCGGCGAGAACGTAGTCGCCCGGCATGATGCCGACACCATCCAGCACCACGGGAACGTTCGCCTGGTGTGGAGTGATCAGCGCACCGCCAGCCTCGACCGCTTCCCCGGCGCAGTACGCGGTGAACCCGTACGTTCGAAGCTCGGCGTAGTCCCGGAGCCGGCCATCTGTCAGCACGCCGTCGAGCCCGTAGTGGTGAACGCGACCAAGCTTCGTTCCACCACCGACCGAGACGCCTGGATGACCGTTGGTCGCGAGCACGAGGACCTTTCCCTCGGCGTCGTCGCCAACCGCCTCACGGAACAGCGATCGGAAATCGTGTACAGCGGGGTCGACGCTGGCAGCGCAACTGGGGAAGAAGGCGATAGTCACGGCTGGTCCGAAGAGGACCCTGCCGGGGGTGGGGCTCTCCAGCCCCAGGATGTGCGCACGGTGGCGGTGACGACGACCCAGCGCATCGACCACGTCGGCACAACTGATCTGCTCGGCCTGGGCACGCCGACGCTCGGCACCCCAACCGTTGGCCACACGAAGATCTCCACTCACAGCACATCACGATGCCAGAGCCATTTATGTACTGTCAAGTACGATCTTTGATCCCAATGGGCGTGAGAAGGGGTAGGGAATCTCGCAGCCTGCGATGCCCTAGCTAGGTCCAAGACTGAGGTAGAACTCGTTCTAGAGTGCGCTAAGTCCCCCCGCGTATGACGGTGACATCTCCCGCTCGGGAGCTACGACACGTCTCGCCCCCTTCGCCCGCGACTCGACACCGACGCGGCCCACCGCGGCCTCAGCCATGGGCGATCAATTGTACTATCTGCTACATTTTTCACACGTGATGCCCGTTGGGAGACCACACACGCGGCAAGAGCCGTGGCAGGTCCCTGGGCGGGGACCCAAGCACCATTGCTGCCGGAGGAGAGGACCAAGAACGCCGACTATGACCACCCCGACTTCACCATGGCGCGACCGGTCGGCCAATGGGCTGCTCGCCGCGACGCGCTGGGGTAGGGCTGCCCGGCTCCCCCTTTGGGGGTCAGCCCCGTGACGTCTCTGGTTCCTAGACCTCGTGGCGCCCCACCAGCGACCGCAATGAGAGGGTGCGCGCCATGACCCGTTCCACGCCTGGCGCGGGTCGGCAGTAGCAGGCATGTATGCCTTCGGCGCGCTTTCAACCAATCATTGCTCGCACTTGCAGCATCCGTGTGCCTATTGCGCCCGTGGCGCATGACTGCGTCAAGCTGATCTTCGTCCGCGCTGGGTCTGCGATCGTGCTCAGCGAGTTTGGTGAGAAGCCCGTCTGCGCCGGTGACGTCGTGGCCCTGGGTGCCAACACCCTGTGTGGTAGCGAACCCGAAAATCTAGTCACGGTCACCACGCTCTTCCTGGACCGAGACTACGTCGTCGACCAGGTCTTCTGGCAGCATGCCGAGCTGCTTGCAGACCGGCTCGATGCCCACGACTTCGCCGACGAGATCTACTCCGAGTCGGCCCAGATACTCCGCCTTGGAGAGAACCGCACTCGGATGTTCACGCCACTCCTGGACGAGCTGGTCGCGCTCAGTGTTGACGGACCGTGCACCAAGAGGTTCTACCGGATGCAGGCCCTGCTCTTTGCCGTGCTCGATGTCGTGAGCCCGTACGTGAAGACCTCGCCTGTATCACGAACCACGACCCAGAAGAGGACGGGTCGTCCTAGCACACCACGTTACCGGCGGTTCGCGCCCCTGCGGGCCGAGGCTCGCGAAGCGCTCGACCTGCTTCGCAATGCACCGGCCGAGGACTGGACACTCGGTCGACTCGCCGCCGGAGTACATCTATCGCCCTCACAGCTCGGGCGGATCTTCGTAAACGCTTACGGCAAGACCCCCATGACGTACCTCACTACTGTCCGAGCCGAGCATCTGGCTCGGCTGTTGCGTGAGACTGACCTGTCTATTGAGGCAGCGATGCGCGAAGTGGGGTGGCGCAGTCGCGGTCATGCCGCGCGGATGTTTCGCCACGCCGTAGGTGTTACACCAACTCGCTATCGGCTGATGATCCGGCAGAAAGCGGCCGCCTGATCCTGAAGGTACACATCGCAGCGTCGACGGTACGGATCTCCGCATCCTTCCCGCCTGCTGGCAGGGAACGCGCCAAGGGCTAGTAGTCCGGTGGGGACTCGCCGGGTTCACCGCCGTGCCTGACGGTCACATCGCTTGTTTCGTTGTCCGTCTGCCGTTGCTGGTTTTCGCGGCGTACCTGATGGTCACCGAGCCTGGTCGGCCCGGTGCTCAGGGTATCGGGAGGACACGCCGATGGCGAAGACACGAGAGCAAGCGCAAGCCGCAAGAGAGGCCAAACTCGATGAGCTGCACGAGAGCCTGACCGGCGCGGTCGAACGACTGGTGTCGGGGCCGGATTGGGCGCGCGCGTTGGCGTTCGCGGCCCGGTTCCGTTCGAGGAGCTTCAACAACACCCTGCTGATCTGGGTCGCCCACGCGGAAGCATACGAGCAGGGCCGGGTGCCGGAGCCGTTCCCCTCGTACGTGGCCGGCTACAAGCAGTGGCGGGCCCTCGGACGGCAGGTGGAGAAGGGCCAGCCCGGCTACCAGATTCTGGCACCGGTGACCGGCCGGTTCGCCTCGGCCAACCCCGCGGACGCGGAGTCCTGGCGTCGTCTCGGGAAGGGCGAGAAGCCGCGTGCCGGTGAAGTGGTGCGCTCCAAGATGGTCGGCGTCCGCCCGGCGTATGTGTGGGACGCCTCGCAGACCACGGGCGAGCCGATCCCCGAACCCCCGGCGCCGCGGCTGCTGGAAGGCCAGGCGCCCGTCGGGTTGTGGGACGGGCTGGCGGCGCAAGTGGAGGCGGCCGGGTTTGCGGTGCTGCGGGTGCCGCATGAGGGGATGATCCACGGCGCAAACGGCATGACCGACTACACCGCGAACACCGTCGCGGTGCGGGAGAACATGGACCCCGCCGCCCAGGTCAAGACCCTCGCCCACGAACTCGGCCACGTCCTGCTCCACGGTCCTGACCAGGACGAGGCGCGGCAGCATCGCGGCATCGGCGAGGTCGAGGCCGAGAGCGTCGCGCTGATGGTCGGCGCTGCCCACGGGATGGACACGAGTGGTTACACGATCCCGTACGTCTCGACCTGGGCGGCCCGCGTCGATGGGAAAGAGCCGGTGGAGGTGGTCAAGGCGACCGGTGAGCGGGTTCGTAAGACCGCCCTGGCGATCCTCGACCGGCTCGGCACCGCGCAGGTCGGCGACGGCACCCCACCGGGAATGGACCGGGACGCGGCCCACCGCGAGACACCGGCTAACGCACGACCGGCAGTCGATCTGACTGCACCGCGGCGGGTGGCGTCGTTACCTGAGCCAGGTGCGCGCCCCGTCCCGGTGCCGGCGTTCGAGGGACGGGGGCTGTGATGGCCGAGCCCGGTGCGCTCCCCTCGGTGCTTCTGCGGATGAGCGGGGCGTGGCCGTTGTCGGCGGCGGCGCGGGAGTTCGCCGCCGCGGGGGTGCCGGTCTTCCCGTGTGTCGCGTTTGGGAAGCGGCCGGCAACCGGACACGGGTTCCACGACGCCACCACGGACTTGGATCAGATCGAGGCGTGGTGGCGGCAGTCGCCGGGCGCGAACATCGGTGTCCCGACCGGTGCCGCCTCCGGGGTCGTCGTGGTGGATGTGGACGTGCACGGCCCCGTCGACGGCCGGACCGGGTTCGACCGCGCCGCGCGAGCCGGGCTGGTGGGCGGGTGGGAGCTGCTGGTCCGCACGCCCACCGGCGGGCTGCACGCCTACTACCCGGCGACACCCGGGATGGAGCAGCGGTCGTGGCAGGCCGGGCGGGCTGGGATCGACTTCCGCGGCGACGGCGGCTACATCATCGTCCCGCCCTCGTTGCGTTCCATCCAGGGAACCACAGTCGGGTACCGCGTCGAGACGATCAACACCGGCCCGACTGGCCTGCTGGACTCCGACGCGCTGCGAGACTTCCTCGACCCCCGTCCCGCGCCTGGGCCACGGCCCGGGACCTGGCAGCCGGTGGGCCGGGAGGATGCGCAGCGGTTGGCGGCGTGGCTGGACCGGCAGGACACCGACCGCAACCTCAAGCTGTTCTGGGCGTCCTGCCGTCTCGCCGAGGGCGGCGTCCCACTCACCTATGCCCTCGACGCCGTGCTGACAGCGGCGAAGTCGGACTTCGGGCCACGAGAGATCACCGCCACGGTCCGCTCCGCCTACCGCACCGTCCGCGGCGAACCGCTCCGACGCGGCCCATCGTCGTCGCCGGTGCGGGGTGAGTCGCCGCAGGTCGCGGAAGGCGGGTTCAGCCGCGACGCCAGCACGGCACCGGGGATATCGAGGGTGCGGGGGCTGTGATGACCACCCCGATCGCAAGCAAATCGGCGGGTCGCCGGTGGGCGGTGGTGACGGCGGCGTCGGGGACGGTGTTCATCGCCGCAGGCGCCTTCTGGCTGTCCTTCATCGCGCTGGCAGACCTCGCGGCCCGAAGCGGTATCGGTGTAGAGCAGGCGTGGGCGTGGCCGCTGATCGTGGACGGCATCATCGTCGTCGCCACCGTCGCCGTCGTCGCGCTCGCCGGTCAGAAGTCGGCGTGGTATCCGTGGGCTTTGCTGGTCGGCGGTGCCGCGGTGTCGGTGACCGCTAATGCGATCCACGCCGTGGTCGCCGCCGATGCCGACGTGCCTGGTGTGCTCGCCGCGTCGGTGGCGGCGGTGCCGCCGGTGGTGCTGCTGGCGATCACGCACCTGACCGTCATCCTCACCCGCCCCGCACCGAGCACGGTCGGACTCGATGACACGGCATCCGACCTCGCAGTCCCGAATCCCACGGTCCTCGACGCGCCGACGCAGCCACGCCGTGTGGAGCTGACCGTGCCACCCCGCCCAGATGACCTGGAGTGCGGAATGCAGGCGCTCGCCAATGGCATGCCAGCGTCCGCGACGGAGCGGAGGAGCCGGGCGGTCGAGCTGCGGGATGGGGGCTGGTCGAACAAGCGCATCGCCCGCGAACTCGGGGTGCACCCGTCCACGGTCGGGCGCTGGTTCGCCGGTGCGCACCTTCCTGACAGCAACGATGGTGAGGAGGCGACCCGATGAACGGGAACCCACACGAACAACACGAACAGCACCAGCGGCGACGGTCGACCCCCGAGCCAGCGGCCGAGCGGCCGGAACCGGTCGAGAGGACCGGCACACCGGATGCGGTGGAAGCCGCGACGGTCGCCCGCGACGACCAAGACAACGCGCCCGCGCATCAGAGGCGGGCACGGGGTGTGGAGTGGGTGCGGCCCACCGACCTGATCGCCCGGCACGGGGCGACGCTGTCGGGGCGGGGTATCGACTTCGAGGCCGAGCTGGCCCGCCGCGCCCACGCCCCGATCACGAACCGGCTGCACGACCTCACCGACCGGGCACGACGGTTGCCGCCGTTGTCCGCCTTCGGGCGCAGCGCCACCAGCCCCACGGGTCCGGTGCGCTCTGGTGTCGGGATGAACAGGTGACCGGCCATGACCACCACGACACACCACGACCACGACGAAGCCGGCGAGGACTTCACGACCGGCGAGGGCCTGCGGACTCTGCTAGCCCGGCTGCACGAGGCGGGCGAGGGCGCGTGGGCGTCCGACCCGGCCGCACGCGAGCTGATGGCCTACGCGGCGGAGAAGTACACGCCGTTGGCGCGCAAGCACGGCCTCGATCCGTGGGAGGCAGCGTCGGCGGCGTTCGACGCGATGCAGTACGCCTCCACCCGGCGCGCGGACGATCCGTGGGCGATGGTCACCCACGGGGTGCGGATCACCTGCATCTTCGAGGAACGCGCCCAAGGGCTGCTCTGCTCGGTCCACCAAGCGCGCCGCCCGCACGTGTCGGCGTTCCACGACCCGGAGCGGTTCGGCGACCGGGACAACCCGCTCACCGACTACCACCCCGCCTTCCATATCCACGACCCCTATCCGGGCGGCACCGACCCGGAGTCCGCCGCAGACGGCGGCAGCTCCGGCGGCGGCTCGGGGTCGGATCGGGCGTGCATGTCCGCGGGCTCGGCGGCCGAGGATGCCATCCGCCTGTTGTGCCTGCTGGGCTGGGCACCGGAGACCGCGCGGGCCTCGGTGGAGCACGTGTGCGGGGCGCTGATGCGGGCCGGCACCCGGCAGAGCGCGTATGAGGGGCTGCGGCGGGACCGGCACGCCCGCGTCCTGCTGGACCTGCCCGGCCGATCCTGGACCGTGCTGCTGCGGGCACTGCTCGGCAACCCCCACCCCGCCTACGCCACCACGAACGCGGGCAAAGGCGTGCTGTTGCGGCTGCTGATCGGCGAGACGCTGCCGGTGCTGCTGCGCGACGACGACCTGGTGCTGGCCCTGTCCCTGGCCGCGCCAGCCCATCGCGACCGGAACCGCGACCGTGATCGTGGCGGGGGTGATGGGGTGTGAGTGAGGTGCGGTCCGGCGGGGTGCAGCTCGACCGGGTGGTGGACTCCATCATCGTCGGGACACGGCACCGTGCCGACCTGGGCGACATCGACGCCTTGGCCGCCTCCATCGCACGCGAGGGCCTGCTGCAACCGCTGACGGTCACCATCGACGGAGTACTGGTGTGCGGGGCCAGGAGGTTGACGGCGATCAAGCAGCTCGGCTGGCGCACCGTCAACGTGTGGGTGAGGAGCGGCTTGTCGGATCGTCTCGGGCAGTTGCTCGGCGAGCAGGACGACAACATGCTTCACAAGCCGCTGACCCAGCTCGAAGCCGCCGCCCTGTACCGGGAGCTGAAACAGGAGATGGCCGCCGACGCCGCCCGCCGGCAGGCCGCGACCCGCTTCACCAGCGACCATCAGCCCGGAAGCGACGGTGGTGGACAATGTCCACCACCGTCAACCGAGTCAGACAAACAGTTCGGCAAGACCCGCGAGCAGGCCGCCGCCATGATCGGCGGCGGCGCCTCCTACAAGACCTTCGAGCGGATCGGCTACCTCGAACGCATCGCCGCCGATCCCGCCCAACCCGAACCCCTGCGCGCGCAAGCTGCCGCGGGGTTGGAGCAGATCGAGGCCGGTGCCCCGGTGCACCCGATCTTCCAGGCCGTCCGCGACGCCGCGACCATCGCGCAGGACGTGCGAGAGGCCGACCTGCACCAGATGGCCGACGAGGCCGTCGCCCGCGCCACCGCCGCCAAGAAGCAGAAAGGCAAGCCGCCAGCGCCGCGTCTGGTGCCGCTGACCGGCGTCGATGGGGAGCCGGTCCGGTATCCGGTGCGGGCGTTCATCCACACCTGGGGCGAGCTGACCCAGTGGTGGACCCACTACGACCCAGACCAGCTCGCCGCTGAGCTGACCGACGAGCAGATCGACGCCTTCCTCGACACCGCCGAGGGCACGAGCCGGTTCGCCGAGGAGCTGCGCGCCGCCCGCGACCACGAACCGGCCGACGACGCGCCCTCGGCCCGGGGGCACCTGCGCGCCCTCTGACCGACCCGTTCTGAGTGCGAGGGAAGGACCAGCGCACCTGTCGGGTATGAAGACTCCCTTCGCCGCCTCCGATGCTCGTGCCCGTCACCGGCTCATCGCCCTGGTCTCTGCGCTGGTGGTGATCGTGGTGCTAGCCGGGGTCGGCGTCTACGGCCTCCTGACCGGCCCGCCCACGAGCAATCGCAGCCCCGACCGTAGCGGCGGCACACCATCGGGTCCGGTGGTCACCACTCCTGGTGAGCCGACGCCGACCTGGAGACCGCGGCTGCCGGAGGTCGAGGCGTCGCACAACCCGGAGACCTTCGCCCGCAACGTCGCCGAAGCATTGTTCGCCTGGGACACTGCCTCGGGGTTGATGCCCTTGGACTACAGCTCGGTGGTCCTCGCCGTGGGCGACCCCTCGGGCGCGGAGCAGGCCGGCCTCGCCTCCGATGTCGCCGCCTACCTCCCGACCAGAGATGCCTGGCTGGAGCTGCGCCAGTACGCCACCGCCCAGCACCTCACCATCGAGGACGCCGCCGTGCCAGAGGACTGGGACACGGCGGTGGAGCAGGCCCAGCCCGGACAGCTCGCCGAAGGCACCGTCGCCTACACGATCGAGGGCACCCGCCACCGCACCGGAGTCTGGAACGACGAGCAGATGACCTCGGAGCATCCGGTGGCGTTCACCGTCTTCATCGTCTGCGGCCCCACGTATGACACCTGCCATCTGCTGCGGCTGTCCCAGCTCGACAACCCCCTCCGATAACGGGCCGGGGTGAGTGGTCGTGTTGAAGAAGGTCATCGTCGCCGCACTGGTCTTGGTGTTCTTCGGACCCACCCTGGCTCTGCTGTCGCTCGGGGTGCTGATGAACCCCGCCGCAACCGCGACCGTCACCTGCACAGTCGGGAGCGGGATCACGGTCGGAGACGTCCCCGACTCCTTGACCGTGACGACGGCGAACGGTGAGACGTTGACGCTCAATCGGCAACAGCTCACCCACGCGGCGACGATCATCGAGACCGGCTCGGCGATCGACGGGATCACCCGCGACGGCCTTCAGATCGCGTTGATGGCCGCGCTCACCGAGTCCACCCTGCGGATGCTCTCCAACACCTCCGCCTACCCCGAGTCCGCGGACTACCCGAACGACGGCGACGGCTCGGACAACGACTCCCTCGGACTGTTCCAGATGCGGCCACAGTCGGGCTGGGGCACCGTCGCGGAGCTGATGGACCCCGTCTACCAGGCGCAGGCGTTCTTCGGCGGCCCCGCCGGCCCGAACCATCCCTCGCCGCGGGGACTGTTGGACATTCCCGGCTGGGAGGAGATGGACAAGGGCGAGGCCGCCCAAGCCGTCGAAGTCAGCGCGTACCCGGACCGGTACCGGAACTACGAGCCAGTCGCCGAGACCATCCTTGCCACCCTCACCACCACAACAACGGCCAGCACGAGCAGCACGGGCGGTGAGGTTGTTCCGGTCGGGCAGCCCGGCGGACCGGAGTCGTCGCGGGTGGTGTTCCCGGTCCCGGAGGGCACCTGGGTCCTCACCTCCGAGTACGGGCCGCGGGTGCATCCGATCACCGGAGAGGACTCCTTCCACACCGGCACCGACTTCGCCGCCCCCGACGGCACCCCGCTCCTTGCCGCAGCGGACGGGACGGTGACGGTGGCGGAGTTCTCCGGCGGCTACGGCGGTCTCATCGTCATCGAGCACATCATCGACGGCGCCACGGCCGCCACGGCGTATGCGCACATGTGGGAGCACGGCATCCACGTCCAAGCCGGCGACACCGTGACCGCCGGGCAGCACATCGGCGACATCGGCAGCTCGGGCAACTCCACGGGTCCGCATCTGCATTTCGAGGTCCGCCTCGGCGGCACGAACGGTGAGCACACCGACCCCGCCGCCTGGCTCAACTCCCACGACGCCGCGGACCTGCCCGAACCCGACACCGGTGGCCCCGGCGGCGAGGATTGCGACCCGGACACCGGTGCGCCTGGTGGGGCGTCGGAGCCGTTCGAGGGCGACCCGAACCGCATGGTCGACGACCCCACCACAGGCGGGCAGATCACCGCCCGGATGCTGCACCTGTACACCCAGACCATCGCCGCGTTCCCCGACACGAGCTGGGCCTGCTACTCACCCCGCCCCGGCACCGTCTCCGAACACCCCCTCGGCCGGGCGTGCGACGGGACGTTCGGCAACGCCATCGGCTCCCACCCCACCCCGGCACAGCGTGAGCTCGGCTGGCAGGTCACCAACTGGATGAAGACCCACGCCGAAGCCCTCGGGGTGGAGTACCTGATCTGGGACGGCCGCATCTGGTCGCTGTCCCGCGACGGCGAAGGGTGGCGTCCTTACGGCGGCGGCGGGATGCACGACCCCGGCGACGTCACCGGCGGCCACTACGACCATCTGCACGTCACCGTGTCTCAGAATCCGTGATTGTTCGCCTACATCTGATGCACGAATCATGCATCAGATGTAAGCGCCGGATCAGCCACCGCCCCGGTCACCGCGGCCGCTGAGGCGGCGCCGGCAATCCGAGCGAGGTGCCCCAGTCAGGCGGCGTTTCCGCCGGACCCGGCGGGCCGTGCCGGAGCGGCCTGGGCCGGCGGGTCGCACCTACCGGCATGAGGGCTATTCCGGCAGTTCGATCATCCGACATTCGCGGCGGCGATGCCGCATGAACGTGTTTCCTGACTTCGATGGCCTCGGCGGCATCGGCGACCTGCGGGCGGTGATCGGTGCGCTGCTGACGTTCGTGCTGATCGTCGCGGTGCTGATGCTGATCGTCTCCGCGATCGTGTGGGCCATCGCTGCCGCGAACGGCAACCACGTCATGGCCGGCAAGGGGCGCACCGGGGTGCTGGTCGCTCTCGGCGCCGCCGTGCTGGCCGGCGGCGGAGTGGCATGGATGAACTGGCTGATCGCCCTCGGCGACCAACTCTGACGCCCGCCCTGCGCAACCATCGCCACCGATGCCGTCTCACCCTGCCCCGGGGGGCGGCATCCGTCTGTCGCGGGCCTCTCGGCGGGCGGGCGCGGTGCGTGGACGTGTGCGCGCACCTGATGCGTGAACCCCGTCCGTGTTCCCCGCCCCTTGGCGGGTCCGCATCCGTCAGGAGCCCATCGTGTTCGACCTCGCCACCGTCCTCCTCGCTGCACCCGTCGTGGTGCCGATGGACATCAACATCGACCCCAACAGTGACGGCCTTCCCGGCATCGCGCAGTTGCGCACCATCGTCGGCGCCGTTATGACGGTCGGCCTCATCCTCTCCGTCCTCGCCCTGATCATCAGCGCGATCGTGTGGGGCTTCGGCGCCAACTCCTCCAACCCCCACCTCGCGGGTAGAGGCAAGGTCGGCGTCCTCGTGAGCTGTGGCGCCGCGGTGATCTGTGGGGCGTCGGTGACGCTCATCAATTTCTTCTGGAACGTCGGCCAGCAGGTCTGACCCACCCACCAAACGTCTCGACTTCTGAGGAGTGATCTGCGGTGGGTGTGTGCGATATCCCCCTCGTCTCGACCGTCTGCGACACCGCCGGCGAAGCCGCCGCCTCCCTGGTGTCGGCGCCGTTCGACTGGCTCGCCGGCGCGATGGGCGCCGCAGCCGGCTGGCTGTTCGAGGCCGTCTGGAGCGTGTTCGACACCACCACCCTGGTCGACGTCACGTCGCCGGAGTATGTGGCGGTCTACAACATCCTGTTTGGCATCGCGGTGTTCGTGATGCTGCTCTTCTTCTGCCTCCAGCTCATCACCGGCCTCATCCGACGCGACCCCACCGCACTCTCCCGTGCCGCGCTCGGGCTCGCCAAGAGCGTGCTCGGGTCGTTCGTGGTCATCACCCTGACCGCCCTGCTGCTGGAGATCGTGGACCAGCTCTGCGTCGGGATCATCCAGGCCGCCGGGGAGACCACCGAGTCGATGGGCGACAAGATCGCCCTGCTCGCCGCCGGCCTGGTCGGCATCAACATCGCTGCCCCCGGGGTCGGGGCGATCATCACGATCTTCCTCGCCGGCCTGGCGATCGCGGCCGCCGCGATCGTCTGGCTGTCCCTGCTGGTCAGGAAGGCGCTGTTGTTGGTGGCGATCGTGTTCGCCCCGCTGGCGTTCTCCGGGGCGTCCTGGGACGCCTCGCGGGGGTGGATCAGCAAGTGGGCGATGTTCGTCATCGCCCTGATCTGCTCCAAGCTCGTCCTGGTCGTGATGTTCCTCGTCGCGATCACCCAAGTCAGTGCGCCGATCGACGGGGACCTGGCCTCGGTGGCCGATCCGATCGCGGGGATCGTGCTGATGGCGATGGCCGCGTTCGCGCCCTACTTGACGTACAAGTTCATCGCGTTCGTCGGGTTCGACATGTACCACGCCATCGGCTCCGAACAGGACGCCAAGAACGCCCTCAACCGGCCGGTCCCGGTTCCCTCCAAGCCCGGCGGCAGCGGAAACGAGCCGAAGAAGGTCCTTGACGGCAACGACGACGGCGGCGGCAACGGAGGCGGCAGAGGTAGTGGGCAGAAGCCGCCGGAGCCGAAGAACCCTGCACCAGCGTCCTCTAGCGGGTCGGCCGGCGCCGGCAGCCCGGCCGGGGCAGGTGCTGGTGCTGGTGGCGGAGCAGGCGCGGGCGCTGGGGCTGGTGCGGCGGCCGGTCCGGCAGCGGCCGCGGTGGTGGCAGCAAAGGTCGCCAAGGACACCGCCACGGCAGGCCCCAAGGCCGGCAAGGCCCTCGGCAACCAAGGTGACAGCGCCGCCGACTCCGCGGGCCAGACCGGCAACACCCCACCGCCCGCACAGGCACCACCACCCTCGACTCCGGCTCCCAAGACACCCTCCGCGGGTCCCTCGACGGGGCCGTCGCAGCCGGAGTCGGGTCCGCCGAAGCAGCCACCGCCGCCGGCGCCGAAGCCGACCGGAAAGGAGTAGCCGATGCCTGCGAAGCAGAACGAGCCCACGGCGTCGTCGGGCGAGCTGGTGCCGGTGAAGTTCTCCCGCCTCACCCGTCGCGGCATCCTGCTGGGGTTGTCACTGGCGCAGCTCATCACCCTCGCCATCGGCATCCTCTCCATCGTCGGTGCCCTGTACGCCGGGGGCGGCATCCTGCTCGCCTACACCGCACCCGTCTGGGTCGTAGCGGCCTGCCTGACGTGGATACCGGTGGCGGGGCGCCCGGCGGTGGAGTGGCTGCCGGTCGCGTGCTGGTGGCTCTGGCGCACCACCGGCGGCCAACTCCTCTACCGGCGCCGAGTCGTCAAGCCCCGGCCAGTGGGCACACTCGCGCTGCCCGGCGACATGGCGAGACTGCGGGAGTACACCGACCCCGAAACGAACGCGGGGATGATCCACGACCCCACCGCCGGCACGCTGACCGTGGTCTGCGAGGTCACCCACCCCGCGTTCGTGCTCCTCGATCCGGGCGAGCAGGAGCGCCGCGTGACCTCCTGGGGCCGCGTCCTCGCCACCGTGTGCCGGTCCGGACGCATCGCGACCTTGCAGGTGCTGGAACGGACGCTGCCGGACTCCGGCACCGGACTCGCGGAGTGGTGGGCCAGCCACGGCACCGCCGACGACACCTGGGCCGCACAGACGTACGCCGAACTGATCGACCGGGCCGGTCCCGCCGGCGAGAGGCACGCGACCACCCTGTCGCTCGCGCTGGACATGAACGCCAGCGCGCGGCAGATCAGGACCGCCGGCGGCGGCCTACGTGGCGCTGCCGCAGTGCTCCGGCAGGAGATGAACACCCTGGTCGCCGCGCTCCGCTCTGCGGACCTGTCGCCCTCGGGGTGGCTGACACCGGGGCAGATCGCAGTGATCCTCCGCAGCGCGTATGACCCGGCGATCGCCGCCACCCTGGAACGCCACGGCCAGCTCGGCCAAGACTTGGCGACCGCCGGCCCGGTCGCGGTCAACGAGTCCTGGGGTCGCATCCGCACCGACTCCGCCCACCACGCGGTGCTGTGGGTCTCCGAATGGCCCAGGTCTCTGGTCTATCCGGGATTCCTGTCCCCGGTCCTGCTCTCCACGGGCATCCAACGCAGCTTCTCGTTGCTGTGCACGCCGATGCGCTCCGACCAGGCCGCCAGAGACATCCGCAAGAAGAAGGTCGAGCACATCTCTGATCAGGCGCAGCGGGCCAAGATCGGGCAGATCGAGGACGCGAGCCAGACCGCGGAGTACCACGACGTCCTCCAGCAGGAAGCCGACCTCACCGCCGGCCACGGCGTCCTCAGATACACCGGCCTCATCGCCGTATCAGCCCCCACCGTGGAAGAACTCGACGCGGGCATGGCGGCGATCGAACAGGCCGCCATCCAAGCCTCCTGCGAGACCCGCCTCCTGGTCGGCCAGCAGGCCGCGGCATTCACCGCCGCCGCGCTCCCGCTCTGCCGCCGCATCTGACCCGCCCGCCGCGGGTTGTTCCGGCGCTCCGGTGGGGCGGGTGCACCTGACCGGTGGCCCCCGAATCGCGGGGGTTCTCGCCCTCGTCTGGGAGGCTGTCATGCCCACGTTCCACGACCCGCTCGCCGATGCCGCCGAAGCATCCGAGGCGATGCGGGGTCTCGCCCACGCATCCCGTGTGTTCGATGACCCGGCCGACACCTACACCGTGTTCGGCGATCTCACCGCGACCATGCGATCGCTGCGGCAGGTACTCGACCAACTCGCCGCCACCCACCTCAGCCACCAGGACCGGGCACACCACGACGACGGCGACCACCTGGCCGGGGACCGCTCCGCGCTCGCCGCCGCCGACGAGCTGCACCAGGCCGGCACCCTTCTCGACCAGGCCCACGACCACCTCAACGCCGCGTACTCCCACTCCGGGCGCATTGCCTGGCACCCCGAACCCCCACAGACCGGCCTCGATCATGACGCCCCCGTGCCCACGATGGTTACCGCTGGGACGCTGCGACTGACGGTCTGGCCAGACACCCCGGTGGGCGAGCATCAGCGCTACGCCTACCGGATCACCGACACCACCACCGGGCACGAGCTGGAGGGCCGGGACCTGTTCACCGGCGCCGGCCAACCCGTCGACCCCGATCACGCGATCCGCGACCTCGCCACCTTCCTCAGTGCCGCCGGTGAAGCCCGCCAATACGCCATCGACAACCCGAAGAGCGAGCCCGAGCACGCGAGCCTGTTCCCCGGATGGGTGGCCGAGGCCGCCCGCACCAACACCGACGCCCTCACCGAACTCACCGAGCTGGCCGAACCCGCCGAACGGACGGCGCCAGCCGAGGCGTCCCGGCCTGAGCGGCAGTGGGTCAGCGTGGTGTTCCTGCAAGGCGAGGAAGCCGACGAAGTGCTGGACCTGATCGAGCGGGACGGCACGCCTGCGGGCATCGAGCACCTGAAAGGCTGGGACTACGGGGACGAGACCACCCTGGCGGCGCTGGAGAACGGCTACGTCTACGACGAGCCCCCGACCGGTGCTCTGGACCGGGTGATAACCAGCGAAGACGGCTACACCCTGACCTACAACCCCTTCGCCGGACACGTCAGCCTCCTCCGCGAGCACCACACCCGACCAGCCGACGCTCTCGACGATGCCGCCGTGGTGCCGGCACGGGAGGCGATCGCCGGGATCGGCGCCCCGCCCGGACCCGAGCCAGCGCAGGCGTCCGCCCCGCAGCGGACGGCCCTCGGCGCGGACAAGGACTGGTTCACCGGACCCGTCCGCGCGAGTGGATCGGCCGGGCGGGGATTGTCCCTGTGACCGGCACCGAGCCCGAGCGGCTGCACACCTCCGTCCTGGTCGCCCCTGCCGCCGAACGCCGCCGGTTGCGAAAGCAACGCCGACAGGCCGCCGTCCGCCTCCAAGCCGAACAACGCCAGACGGAGAAACAGGCGGCGCGAGCGAAGGCCGAAGCCGAGAAGGCGGAGCGGCGCGCGACGACCTACCTGCCGGCCGCCGGGGAACCTGGCCCGGCCGCGCTCAGGTCGCCGGGGCGGTTCCGGATGCCCCGTCATCAGGACACGTCCGCGACATTGGCGGGGGCCTATCCGTTCGTCGCCGAAGGTGGCCTCGGCTCCGACGGCGTGTTCGTCGGACAAGACCTCTACTCCGGCGGATCATTCGTCTACGACCCATGGGTGCTCTACGCCCGCGGGATCATCACCGCGCCCAACATCGTCCTGGCCGGGATCGTCGGCTCCGGCAAGTCCTCCCTCGCCAAGAGCCTCTACACCCGGTCGCTGCCGTTCGGGCGCCGCGTCTACGTGCCCGGTGACCCAAAGGGCGAGCACACCGCCGTCGCCGAAGCGGTCGGCGGCCGGGCGATTGTCTTGGGCCACGGACTTCGCACGAGGCTGAATCCGCTCGACGAAGGCCACCGGCCCTCCGGCCTTTCCGACGAGCAATGGGCCTCCACCGTTTCGTCCCGGCGTCGTGACCTGATCGGCGCCCTCGCCGAGACCGTGCTCGCGCGCGGGTTGACGCCGCTGGAGCACACCGCGATCGACCTCGCCCTGACCCAGACGGTGCGGGAGAACGACGTGCCGATCCTGCCCACCGTGGTCGACCACATCCTCACCCCCACCCACGACGATCACGACGGCGGGCGCCTGGCCGAGGACGGCCGGCTCGTCGGCCACGCCCTACGCCGCCTCGTTGCCGGGGACCTCGGCGGACTCTTCGACGGGCCGAGCACCGTCGCCTTCGACCCGTCGCTGCCGATGATCTCCCTCGACCTGTCCCGCGTCACCGAGAACTCCACGCTCATCAGCGTGCTGATGACGTGTTCGTCGGCGTGGATGGAATCGGCGCTGCTGGACCCGGCCGGCGGGCAACGGTGGGTGATCTACGACGAAGCCTGGCGCCTGATGTCCCACCCCGCGCTGCTCAGGCGCATGGACGCGCACTGGCGGCTCGCGAGGCATTACGGGATCGCGAACATGCTGATCTTCCACAAACTCACCGACCTCGACAACGTGGGCGATCAGGGCTCCGCGATGCGATCCCTCGCCAACTCCCTCCTGGCGAACGCCGAGACTCGGATCGTCTACCGGCAGGAGTCCGACCAGCTCGGACCGACTGCCGCCGCGCTCGGGCTGACCGGGACCGAGCAGAAGCTTCTCCCCACCCTCGGCGTCGGCCAAGGGCTGTGGAAGATCAAGTCCAGAAGCTTCATTTCGCAGCACCAGCTCCATCCCGTCGAGCTGGAGCTGTTCCGGACCGATGCCCGCTACCTGGGCATTCCCCGCAAGTTCAGGAATTCTGAAGCCTGAATCGCGGGAACGTGCGGGTCCCGAGCTGCGGTGAAGGGTTGCGGGGGTGCATGTTCGTGGAACTTGCACCCCGTGTGGCTTCATCGTATCCAGCCTCACCGCCCTGCGCTCTGGGTGTGGGTGCCGCCCGATTCCGGCGCAACGGCACCCACCCGAGATGAGGTAGCGCGGCCGATAGAGGCCTCTGCGATGATAATGTAAGCGGTGCATACTTGATGGCGGGAGCAATGGGTGAGTTCGGACACGGCGAGGGTGGGCTATCACCACGGCGATCTGCGGGCGACGTTGCTGCGGGCCGCCCTGGAGGGGTTGGAGGCCGGCGAGCCGCTCTCGCTGCGCGCGGCTGCCCGCCGGGCCGGCGTGTCCACCGGTGCTCCGTATCGGCACTTCGCCGACCGGGCCGCGCTGGAGTCGGCGTTGGCGGTTCACGGGCTGCGTGAGTTGATGAGCGATCTCACCACCGGCAAGAAGCCTCCGGCCTCCGCGTCCGAGGTCGGTGAGCTCGCCGTCGAGTATGTGCGGTTCGCGCTGCGCAGGCCGGCGTTGTTCCGGCTCATGTTCGGGCAGGAATGCGACGACCAGGACGACGAGCGGGTGCGCGCAGCCCGCGCACTGCATGGCTATCTCGAAGCGGTGATGACTGAGGTCTTCCCGCAATCCGACCCTGTCGCTCTGGCGACCGCGGGGTGGTCGCTGGCCCATGGGCTGGCGTTCCTGCACCTCGACGGCAAACTTCCCGCCATCGACCCTGCCGCTGTCGACGAGCGCGTGCGATCAGCTCTCGCTGCCGTCTTCCCACCCACCGCCTCCTCCAGAATCGAGAGCTCTCATGAGTAAGCGCGTCCTGCTCGTCGTCACCAATGTCGACCACTATGAGATCGAGCCCTCGCATCCGACCGGGCTGTGGCTGTCCGAGTTGACACACGCCTACGACATCTTCGCCGAACGCGGCTTCGAACAGGCCATCGTGAGCCCTGCCGGTGGGAAGTCGCCGCTGGAACCGCGGTCGCTCAAGCGGCCCAACTACGACAAGTCCGCCAGAGCCTGGCGCGAGAACCCGGCGCGGATGGCACTGCTGGAGAGCACGGCCAGCCCCGATCAGGTCGACTCCGCAGACTATGACGCGATCTATTTCACTGGCGGTCACGCGGTGATGTTCGACTTCCCCGGCAGCACGGGCCTGCAGCGGATCACCCGTGAGATCTTCGAGCGCGGCGGAATCGTCGGTGCGGTCTGCCACGGATACTGCGGCCTCGTGGACACGACCCTCTCCGACGGCAGCTACTTGGTCGCGGGCCGCGACCTCACCGGCTTCTCCTGGCGCGAGGAGATCCTGGCCCGGGTAGACAAGCTCGTCCCCTACAACATCGAGGAAAGCATCCAACAGCGCGGCGCGCGCTACTCCAAGGCGCTGCTGCCGTTCGTCTCCAACGCCGTCGTGGACGGGAACCTCGTCACCGGCCAGAACCCCAGCTCGGCCAAGGCAACCGCGACCAAGGTCGCCGCCCTCCTCGACGACCGCTGACAACCACGCCGAGGCATCGCCAGAAGGGCGGAACGCATGCAGACCGTGCTCGGATCAGGCGGCCAGATCGCCGAAGAACTCACCCGCGAACTACGCCGGAACTTCACCGACGACATCCGCCTCGTCAGCAGGAACCCCCGCAAAGTCCACGACACCGATCAGCTCGTGCCCGCCGACCTGATGGACGCCGACGCCACTGACAGGGCGGTGGCCGGAAGCGACATCGTCTATCTCACTGTGGGTCTGCCGATGGACGCAGGCCTGTGGGAGCAGCGGTTCCCGACCATGATGGCCAACACGACCGCCGCCTGCCGCAACCACGGCGCACGACTGGTCTTCTTCGACAACACCTACATGTACCCGCGCACCGCCACACCCCAGACGGAGCAGACGCCGTTCGAGCCGGTCGGCCGAAAGGCGACCGTGCGCGCGCAGATCGCCGCGACTCTGCTCGCTGAGATGGCCGCCGGCACGATCGACGCGGTGATCTGCCGCGCCCCCGAGTTCTACGGCCCCGGCAAGACCCAGAGCCTGACCAACGCCGCGGTCTTTGACCGGATCAGACGTGGCAAGCGCCCGCTGGTGCCGCTGAGCGCGCGCACCCGGCGCAGCCTGATCTGGACCCCCGACGCCAGCCGCGCCATGGCCCTCCTCGGCAACACCCCCGACGCCTACGGGCAAACCTGGCATCTCCCCGTCGACCCGGACCGACTCACCTACCGCGAAATGATCGACACCGCCTCCGACGTCATCGGCAGGAAGATCCCGTTCACCACAGTGCCCGAGTGGGCGTTCCGGATCGGCGGTCTCGTGAATCCGGCGGTCAAGGAGGCCGAAGAGCTGCTGCCCCGCTACCGGCAGGACAACATCTTCGACTCATCGAAGTTCACGGCACGATTCCCCGACTTCCCGACTACCAGCTATCGCGACGGGATCAGCTACCTCCTCCAGAGTTAGCGTCATCGCACCGCCGGTCGCCGTGTTCGTCGCCGAGCGGACGGCCCGCTGCCGCCCGCGAGCGGTCCTGATGCTGCGAACCGCGGCGAGCCTCATCGCTCCGCCACATCAGCAATCCCGACCGTTCATCACGATTACCTCGAAGCCGTCAGGAATCGTGATGTTCTTTCGCGATTCCAGAGAGCAGTCCTGCCCGCTGCCCGGGCGGGCGCGACGCACCTCATGGGCATGAACTCCTGCAACGAAGATGCGGCTGTAGAGACAGGTCAGTCATGAGTGGCCGCAACTCGCTGCACCGCACCACGTCCCAGCAGCCCGACGAGACACCGGTAGTGCTGCCCCACGTCGTCATCGCCGTCACCGAGAGCGGCGCCCTGGACGTCACCGTCGACGGGACCGCGTTCCCGCCACCGGCGGCGGGTTCGGAGTGGACGCGGGGCACCTTCGGTCCGCTGCTGGACGCGGTGACCAAGGACCGCACCATCGCCGTGCGGATCGAGGTCCGCGAGGTCGACGGGACCGTGTTCACCGACCTCATCCGCGCCCGCAAACCCACCCCACCCCAGCCAACCGACGACGATCCGGCCATGCCGGGCACACGGCGCGCACGCCGCACCAAGCAGCCGCCGGTGTTGGTCGAGGTCACCGGGGAGGGGTTCGTGCCCGGCGAAGACATCGCCGTCGCGGTGATCGTCTCCCGCACCGACGCCACCGGCACCGGGGCGGCGCGCGCCCTGCTCGACAAGCACCAGCTTGACTCCGTACCGCCCGAGGGTCCCGGCGAGGTTGTCCTCTACGGGCGCATCTCCGGCACCATCGTGGTCAGGCGGGTGCCGTGAGCGGCCCGCAGGGTCGGCAGGCCAGCTCGTTCGGGGACGAGCTGACCAACGCCGCTCTGATCGGCCTGGTCGGCATGTTCGGTGTCGCGCTCGTCCTGCGCGCCGCCGGCAGCGTGGCGGCGTTCCTCACCGGCACCGCCCAACCCGCCGCGGGACCGGCGTCCGGGCTCGGGGTGCTGTTCAACTCCGCCGACCCCGCCGCCGCGCTCGACGCCGCCGGGCTGAACCCCGTCGTCTACTGGATCGTCACCGCCGTCCTGCTCGCGGGGCTGTGCGTCGGTGGCGGGTGGGTGTGGGGGCGGCTGCGCCGCCACACCCGCAAGACCGAGACCGACCCCCGCCGCCTCGCCGGCACCGCCACCGGGCATGAGGTCGCCACCACCGCCTCCGGGAAGGCGCTGCTGGGCCGCGCCGGCACACTGCGCCCCTCCCTGGAGGCTCCCGCACCGGCGGATGTGGGCTATCTACTCGGCGCCAGCCACGGCAAACAGGTCTGGGCGTCGGTGGAGGACTCGATCCTGCTGCTCGGGCCGCCCCGCTCCGGGAAAGGGCTCCACGTGGTGATCAACGCCATCCTGGACGCGCCCGGCGCCGTGGTCACCACCTCGACGCGGCCGGACAACCTCACCGCCACCCTCCGCGCCCGTGAGCACGACGGTCGGCCGGTGGGGGTGTTCGATCCCCAGCACCTCGCCGAAGGCGTCCCCTCCGGACTGCGCTGGTCCCCAGTCCGCGGCTGCGAAGACCCGCTGACGGCGATGATCCGCGCCACCGGCCTCGCCTCAGCCACCGGCCTATCCTCCGGCGGCGTCGAGTCCGGCGGGTTCTGGGAAGGCAAGACCCGCACCGCACTCCAAGCGCTACTGCACGCCGCCGCCCTCGACCACCGGCCACCGGCCGAGCTGTTCCGATGGACGCTGGACCCCTCCATCGCCGCCGAAGCCGTCGCCGTCCTCACCAACCACCCCAACGCCGCCACAGGGTGGGCCGACTCCCTCGGGGCGATGATCGACTCCGACCCCAAGACGCGCGACTCCATCTGGCAAGGCGTCTCCCTCGCCCTCTCCGCCCTGGCTGACCCGCGCGTCCTGGACGCCGTCACCCCACGAGCTGGTGAGGACTTCGACCCCGAAGCCTTCCTCACCCAACGCGGCACCCTCTACCTCCTCGCCACGGGCGCCGGGGCCGGCGCGTCCGCGGCCCTGGTGGCGGCGTTCGTGGAGGACCTCGTCGAAGCCGCCCGCCGTCTCGCCGCCCGCTCACCCGGCGCCCGGCTCGACCCGCCACTCCTGCTCGCCCTGGATGAGATCGGCAACCTCTCACCGTTGCCCTCGCTGCCGACGCTGATGGCCGAAGGCGGCGGCACCGGCATCACCTGCCTGCCGGTGCTCCAGTCCCTCGCCCAAGCACGTGAGAAGTGGGGCGACAACGCCGCCGGCGCCATCTGGGACGCCAGCATCGTCAAGATCATCCTCGGCGGCGCCTCCAACTCACGCGACCTCCAAGACCTCTCCTCCCTCATCGGCGAACGCGACGAATACACCGACTCCGTAACCCTCGGCGATCAAGGCACCAGGTCGAACCAGCGCTCCGTGCGCCGGGTGCCGATCCTGCCGCCCGACCGCATCCGCACCTTGCCGTTCGGCACGGGCATCACCCTGCTCCGTAGTGCGCCGCCGATCGTGACCGACCTACGCGCCTGGACCACCCGCCCCGACGCCACCCAGCTCGGCCTGGACCGCTCCGCCATCGAGGCACTGCTGCGGCGCCCGGCGGCCACCTGACGCGGGGAGCCGGTCGTGCACCTGCCTGACATGAGCGGCCCTGATCGGCGGGGTCGCGTGAGTGCCAGGAGGAGAGTCCAATGGCCATCCAGACTCAGCAGTCGTTCTCGGGGTTCGTGGCGTCCGACCCGCAGCTCACCCGAACCGAGAACGGTGATGCCCGGCTGTTCATGAAGGTCGGCAAGGAGCACTACCGGCAGGAGCAGGACGGGTCGTTCACGCAGTTGGAGACCACCTTCCACAACCTGGTCGCGTTCAAGGCCGCCGCCGAGCAGGGCCACGAACGGCTCGCCAAAGGCGACAAGATCATCGCCGAAGGCTATGTCCGCGAGTACAGCTATCAGCGCGACGGGCAGAACATGGAGGGTGAGGAGTTCGTCGCCCGCCGGCTCGGGCACGACATGGCCCGCACCCGCTACGACGTCGACCGCACCCCCCGACGCACTGCGCCTGAGCGTGACGCGGCCGCATTCGCCGCGCCCGCGCGCGCCACCGCCCAGTCGGCTCCGGCCGTGAGCATGTGACCGGAAGGGCTGACCACGATGGATGAGTACACGCCCGAGCCTGACGAGCCCGACCACTTCGACCCGGACGATGAGCCCGACACCGCAGCGGATGACGTGGCCGAGCCGCCGCACCCGGTGAACTGGAACCTGCTGTCCGCCGACGATCTGGAAGTCGAGTGGCTCGCGCTCAACGACTGGGTGGCGTGGCTGCGCCGCACTTACGGGCTGCCCGCCAGTGTGGTGCCGCCGTTCTGGCACCGCCATCCCGAACTCGTGTGGGAGCTGTCGGCCCTGCATCTGCACTGGCTGGGCGCCTACGACCCCGAGCAGGCCGGGTCCGCGCCGTTCGGCTGGCATCGAGACTTCACCGACGCCCGGAACCGGCTCCGCGAATGGGTCGCGGCCTCCGGCACCCGGCTGGACCGCGACCGGCCCACCAGGCAGACCACGTGGCCCGGCGAGGAACCGGCCCCACCTGTGGAGGACGTGTTTATCGCCGACCGTGGGGAGGACTTCGTGCAGTTCGTGTTCGAGCAGGTCGAGGCCCGCCGCGAGGCCGAGGAGGCGTTCTTCCGCACCCTCGGTGAACACACCGGAGGGCTCTCATGACCGCGCTCAACCGCGACGAACGGCTGCCCGACCGGATGCGCGACTACCGCATCGAGGCTGAGCTGCGTGAGAGTCCTGACTTGCACAAGCTCGCCCGATTGTTCATCGGCATGGCTCGCGCCCGAGCCGAACAGGACCGCTCCAACCCCGCGCCAGACCGCATGCCGCCAGATTCCGGCGCCTGTCGGAGTGCCGGGGTAGAATTGGAGCAGCAAGAAGCCAAGGACTGAACCTCCACGGGTTCGGTCGTGGTGCGCAGTCCTGTTTGGCCTTCGTGGCTTACCCGGCTCGCTCCCTCGGAGCCGCCGGGTCGTGTTTCCCCGTTACGAGTCGCACCGCACCAGCGGTCCCGCGTCCGCTCGTGCTGGCCCCAACTCACTGGGGAAGGAAACACGACCCATGACCACCACGACCACGACGCAGCAGCCACCCGCCGCCACCGCGCTCGACCGCATCGGCGAGACCACCACCCTCGCGGTCTCTTACTTGCGCGTCTCCACCAAGGAGCAGGCCTCCAAAGGCGGCCGGGACGAGGGGTTCTCGATCCCCGCGCAGCGCGAGGCGAACCTACGCAAGGCCCGCGAACTGAACGCGATCATCACCGACGAATTCGTCGACGCCGGCGAGTCCGCACGCAAGGTCGACCGGCCTGAGCTGATGCGGATGATCGAGTACGTCAAGACCCACCAGGTCGCCTACTGCATCGTCCACAAGGTCGACCGGCTCGCCCGCAACCGGGCCGACGACGTGACCATCCACCTCGCCCTCAAAGAGGCCGGGGTCATGCTCGTCTCCGCGACCGAGAACATCGACGAGACCCCCTCGGGGATGCTGCTGCACGGCATCATGTCCACCATCGCCGAGTTCTACTCCCGCAACCTCGCCAGCGAGGTCTCCAAGGGCATGAACCAGAAGGCCCAAGGCGGCGGCACCAACGGCAAGGCCCCGATGGGCTACCTCAACGTCACCCGCCGTGACGAACTCGGCCGCGAGGTCCGCACCGTCGAGATCGACCCCGACCGAGCACCGCTGGTCAAGTGGGCGTTCGAGGCGTACGCCACCGGCAACCACTCCACCATCAGCCTGCGCGAGGAGTTGATCGACCGGGGCCTGACCACCGTGCCGACCCCGAAGCGGCCGTCCAAGCCACCGGTGCTCTCCACCATCCACAAGATGCTCACCAACCCCTACTACAAGGGCAGCGTCCGCTTCCGTGGCGCCAGCTACGACGGCCTGCACGAACCCCTCGTCGCCCCCGAGGTCTGGTACCGCGTCCAGGCAGTGCTCACCGCCCACCAGACCTCCGGAGAGAAGACCCAGAGCCACGACCACTACCTCAAAGGCAGCCTCTACTGCGGCCAGTGCGGATCACGCTTGACGTTGACCAACGCCAAGAGCCGCCGCGGCGTGATCTACCCCTACTTCATGTGCACCGGACGGCACGCCAAACGCACCAACTGCGAACGCAAGTCCATGTTCGTGCCCGACATCGAAGCCGCCGTCGAGGACCACTACCGGCGCGTGGAGATACCCGAACACGTCCTGCCCGCGCTGCGTGAGCTGGTCACCAGCGAGTTCGACCGTCTCCACCAGGTCGCCAAGCAAGAGGCCCAGGGGTACAAGGCCGAACGCGATGCGTTGCGCGACGAACGGACCAAGCTCATGCAGGCCCACTACGCCGGCGCCGTCCCCCTCGACCTCCTCGCCACAGAGCAGGACCGCATCGCGCGCCGGCTCGCGTTCCTCGACGCACAGATCAACGCCGGCGACATCGAGTACGAGCAGGCCAAGACGCACCTGGACGACTGCCTCGCCCTCGCCAGCGACATGCACGCCATCTACATGAGCATCGACGACTCGCTACGCCGGATCGCCAACCAAGCCTTCTTCGACAAGCTCATCGTCACCGACGACGACACCATCGACGGCGAACCCGGCGTGCCGTTCAACGTGTTCCTCAACCCGGACGTCCAGACCCTCGCCCTCCGCCACCAAGGACGGAAGGCGAAGTCTGGAACTCAAACCGGTGATGTCGCTGGTTTGAACAACGACCTTCTGGTGGAGCTGAGGGGATTCGAACCCCTGGCCTTCTCATTGCGAACGAGACGCGCTACCAACTGCGCCACAGCCCCGAGAGCGACGCAACGATAACACCGCTGACTCGGGACGTCGAAACCGCTGGGC
>Ga0209480_10000244_pt1 | contig 47823 bp, 37 predicted proteins | sample JI61114C2DNA_FD_187501 | JGI IMG/M metagenome (GOLD analysis project Ga0209480, IMG submission 187501) | Wastewater effluent complex algal communities from Wisconsin, to seasonally profile nutrient transformation and Carbon sequestration -... | ecosystem: Engineered > WWTP > Effluent > Algae...
AAGTAAATATGGTTAGTGAACTCAGTCCGGATACGGATTTTGCCCAGATAGCCGGTGTGTTGCTGAGTTATGAAATCATCGGACAAAAAGCCGGCCGCCGGCTGGTAGCCCGGTTAAAAGATAAAACAGGTATACTGGAACTGACCTGGTTCCAGGGTGTAAACTGGGTACAGAAAACCCTGGAAGAAGGCCGGTCTTACCTGGTCTGGGGACGGGTGGGCTTTTTTAACGGGAATCCGCAGATCGTGCATCCGGAACTGGAACTCCTGGTGCCGGATCAACCCCTCGCAAAAAATTACCTGGAACCGGTTTATTCCACCACGGAAAAACTGAAAGCAAAAGGACTGGGTGGAAGACAGATTGGCAAACTCACCCAGGTTTTATGGGCCCAGATAAAGGAAACCGATATTGAAGAGAACCTGCCCCTGGATATACGGGAGCGATTACAGCTTACCGGGCGGTATAAGTCCCTGCAACAAATCCATTTTCCCCAATCGGATCAGGAGTATCAGGCGGCAGTGAAAAGAATCAAGTTTGAAGAATTATTTATGGCCCAGCTGCGTATGGGACTGCTGCGGAGTCAGCGGCACCGTTTTTCAAAAGGGGTCATATTTGAAAAAGTAGGCGATTATTTTAATGACTGTTATAAAAATCATTTACCCTTCGAACTGACCGGTGCCCAGAAACGGGTGATCCGGGAAATCAGGGCCGATACCGCCACCGGTAAACAAATGAACCGCCTCCTGCAGGGCGATGTGGGCAGTGGTAAAACCATTGTGGCTGTGCTGACCATGCTCCTCGCCGTGGATAATGGCTACCAGGCCTGCCTGATGGCACCCACCGAAATACTGGCCCAGCAACATTTACAGAGTATCGGGGAGCTGCTGGAAAAAACCGGGGTCTCCGTACGCCTGCTGACCGGGTCCGTTAAGTCAGCTGAACGTAAAAAAATACTGAAAGAACTGGCCAGCGGGGAACTCAAAATTCTGCTGGGTACCCATGCGCTGATTGAGGATGTGGTCCAGTTTAAAAAACTCGGGATGGTGATTATTGATGAACAGCACCGCTTCGGGGTGGAACAAAGAGCCCGGTTGCGCAAGAAAGCCGAGATACCACCCCATGTGCTGGTAATGACGGCCACCCCGATACCCCGGACACTGGCCATGACCGCCTATGGCGACCTTGACTATAGTGTAATAGATGAACTGCCCCCGGGCCGGCAACCCATCACCACGGTACACCGTTTGGAGACACAGCGGAGTAAAGTGATGGATTTTATCCGGACGGAGATTGATAAAGGACGCCAGATCTATATTATTTTCCCCCTGATTGAAGAAAGTGATAAACTGGATTATGAAAACCTGATGAAGGGATATGAAAACGTAAAAGCGTATTTCCCCGAACCCAGGTACTGGATCAGCATGGTCCATGGCCGGCAACCGGCCGAACAAAAAGAACTAAATATGAAAAGATTTGTTGAGCATGATACACAGATCATGGTCTCAACCACGGTGATTGAAGTGGGGGTGAATGTGCCCAATGCCTCAGTAATGGTGATCGAAAGCACGGAAAAATTCGGGCTTTCCCAGTTGCATCAGCTGCGGGGCCGGGTAGGCAGGGGGGCGGAAAAAAGCTATTGTATTTTAATTTCCGGGACTAAATTGGGTAATGATGCCCGTGAGCGCATCAATATCATGACGACGACAAATAACGGATTTGAAATAGCAGAGAAAGACCTGGAACTGCGGGGACCCGGAGAAATTGAAGGAACCCGGCAGAGCGGGGCATTAAACTTCCGGCTGGCCAGTATAGTCCAAGACCGGGATTTGCTGGATATTGCAGGCAAACTGGCCGCATCCCTGCTGGAAAGGGATCCGGATCTGGTTTCGGCAGAAAATTTGCAGGTAAAGAAATTCCTGCATTACCGGAAGGGTCCGGTTCAGTGGAGTAAAATTGCCTGATCCGGTTTTCCGGTACAGGGAAAATTACCCGGAACAGGCCCGTTTTAACAGAAGTTTTGAACCTTTTTCTGGCAAATAATAGTTATCTTAAAGAAAATAAGTTGACACTGAAAAATCTCTTTTCCTTCGCCCTAACCCTGTTTGCTGTCTGTACCCTTTCAGCCCAGGGGAATATTGAATTTGTTGAAAATAAAGGTCAGTGGGACAGCCGTGTCCGTTACCAGGGAGAAGTGAGTAACGGTACTTTTTTTATACGGGATGGTGGTTTTACCGTGGTACAACATAACCCGGTTGATCTGGCCCGTTTAAATCAGCTTAAGCATGGTCTGGGACAGGATGGACAGCTCGCAAAGGCCAACGAGCCGCTGCGGATCCGTTCCCATGCCTGGCATGTGGATTTTGTAGGGGCTTCCGCCCGTCCGGCTATTACGGCGGAGAAGCCCATTCCTTCCTATAACAATTATTTTATCGGCAGTAATCCCGCCAAATGGGCGGCGGAATGTAAAATATACCAGGGAATAAATGTGCAACACCTGTATCCGGGTATTGATCTCCGTTACTACACGGACCGCGGTACCCTGAAATACGATATACTGGTGCAGCCGGGAGCCGATGTATCAAAAATTGCCCTGAAGTATGATGGCGTGGATAAACTCCAGGTGAAGAATAAAGAACTGGTGGTCAGTACTTCACTGGCGGAGTTTAAAGAATCGGCCCCGTATACCTTTCAGCCCGGCCTCGCCGGACGTCAGGAAGTCAGCTGCCGGTATGTGGTTAACGGGAATGTTGTGCGTTTTGAAGTAAAGGACTATGACAAAACAAAGCCACTGGTGATTGACCCCAGCATTGTGTTTTGTTCCTTCTCTGGTAGCCGTAACGATAACTGGGGCTTTACGGCCACATATGGCCCGGATGAAAGCCTGTTCGGCGGCGGAATCGTCTTTGGCGGTACCGGCACCGGTTTCCCCACATCACCCGGTGCATACGAAACCACGTATCAGGGTGGTGAATTTGATATCGGTATAATTAAGCTTTCTCCAAACGGGAACAATCGGATTTATGCCACGTATATCGGTGGTAACGGAAAGGATCAGCCGCACTCACTGATTGTAGACGGACAGGGCAACCTGGTACTGGCCGGCCGGACCAATTCCAGTGATTACCCCGTATTAAATAATGGAACGGCCGCCGGTTCACAATGGGATATCGTGGTGACCAAACTGAATGCAGCCGGCACAGCCCTGCTGGGCTCCCGGAAGATAGGGGGCACCGGCAATGATGGTGTAAATATATCCGATACCCGTGGACTCAGTTCTCTGCAACGGAACTACGGAGATGATGGCCGCAGTGAAGTAATTCTCGATGCAGGAGGAAATGTGTATGTAGCATCCTCCACCCAATCCAGTGATTTTCCCGGTACCACCGGCTTCTTCCAGCAGGCCTATGGGGGTGGAGCCCAGGATGGAGTGGTAATGAAACTTACACCGGATCTGAATACCATTCTTTTCGCCAGTTATCTTGGCGGCACCGGAAACGATGCAGCCTATGTACTGTCGCTGAATCCTTCTAATAATAATATTTATGTGGCCGGGGGTACAGAAAGTACCAACCTGTTGCCCAATACACAAACCGGTACCGTAGGACCTGCACATCACGGGGTGATTGACGGGTTTGTGGCTATTATCAATAATGCCGGTACCAACGTGATTCGTTCCACCTATATCGGTACAACCGGTATCGACCAGGTATTTGGAGTGCAGTTTGATGCACTGGGTTTCCCGTATATCATGGGGCAAACCACCGGGACCTGGACAATTCAGAATGCCACATACGGTAATGCGGCGGGCAAACAGTTTATCAGTAAACTGCAACCGGATTTATCCGCTTATATATATTCCACCGCCTTTGGCTCAGGTGCGGTAACACCGAATATTTCTCCGATCGCCTTTCTCGTGGATCGTTGTGAAAACGTGTATATCTCCGGCTGGGGTGGTTTCTTCAGCACCGATAATGCTTTTAACAGTGCGGGAACCACCGGCTTGCCGGTTACGCCCGATGCATTCAAGACAAACACGGATGGAAAGGATCTCTATTTCTTTGTGTTGAAAAAAGATGCAGCCTCCCAGTTATTCGGCAGTTTCTTCGGGGAGAATAATGCACCCGGTGCCGGTTGTGATCACGTAGACGGTGGCACCAGCCGGTTTGACCGCAACGGGAAAATCTATCAGGCTATCTGTGGTAACTGTAATATCAACGGACGCCCTACCTATCCCACCACACCTGGTTCCTGGTCCACGGTAAACAATGCAGTAGGCGGCGGGGAATGTAACCTTACCATGCTCAAAATTGATATGAACCTGGCAGGTGTAAGAGCCGGTGTGCAATCAATGATTAACGGGGTACCCAATGATACAGCAGGCTGCCAGCCACTGGCTGTAACGTTCACCGATACACTGGCCACAGGCGTCAGCTATGAATGGAATTTCGGCGATGGCTCTCCCATGTTGCCAACTACAGTTCCCACGGCCACTCATACCTATCTGAATATCGGTACATATACCGTTATGCTGGTCGCCATAGATCCTGCTACCTGTAATGTGCGGGACACCTCGTATGTAAAAATCAGGGTAGGTAATCTGCTGGCCACACCGGCCTTTAACCCGGTTAAACTGCCACCCTGCGGATCATTTAATTACCGGTTTGACAATACCACGATAGCGCCACCCACCCGACCCTTTACCAATCAGTCCTTTGTCTGGGATTTTGGCGACGGATCACCCAAAGTGGTGGCGGGCAGTGCTTCTGTGTTCCATACCTATACAGGTCCGGGTACGTATAATGTAAAATTATTATTGCAGGATACGGTCTATTGCAATGCGCCAGATTCGCTGGTCATTCCGCTGAGTGTGGCGGATAATGTCCGGGCTTTGTTCACTACACCGCCTTCAGGTTGTATTCCGTATACCCCCGTATTCACAAACAATTCATTGGCCGCACAGACATTTCTCTGGAATTTCGGGGATGGAAACACATCTACTGCCGCCAACCCCACTCATACGTATGCCGTTCCGGGTACCTATACGATTACCCTGGTAGCGTATAACCCGAATACCTGTAACCTGACCGATACAGCCAGGTTTACGATTCAGGTGTTTGCCGCACCCACGGCTGATTTCAGTTTTGCCCCGGTAACACCCCCCGTCAATATGCCGGTGGTATTTACCAATCTCTCGACTGTTGATGCTGTACGTTTCAAATGGGTATTCGGCGACGGGGATTCACTGCTTACCACATCCCGCGCCGATGTATCTCATCAGTACAATTCGACCGGTACATTCAATGCCTGCCTGACCGCGTATAACAGTATTGATTGTCCGAATACGATCTGCCGGCCGGTAAGTGCTACGGTGATACCACTGGTGGATGTGCCCAATGCCTTTACCCCCAACAGCGGAGATGTGAACAGTATCGTGATGGTACGGGGTTTTGGTATTGCTAAAATGCAGTTTACGATCTGGAACCGGTGGGGACAAAAAGTATTTGAAACTACCGACCGCAATAAGGGCTGGGACGGAAAGGTGAAAGGCGCCGTACAACCGATGGATGTATATGCCTATACACTCAACGTTGAATTTTTTGATGGAGTGAAGACAACGAAGAAAGGTGATATTACGTTAATCCGATAATTGCTGGACTATGAAGGTACTCAGGCTGATAATAGTAGTGATTTGCTCCGGGGGATGGATGAACGCTGCCGCGCAGGATCTGCATTTTTCCCAGTTTATGAATGCGCCCTTGCTGACCAATCCGGCCAACACCGGTTTTATTCCTGATGGCGATTACCGCTTAGGGGTCAATTACAGGAATCAATGGGCTTCCATCACCGCGTTTCCTTATAAAACCATGAGTGCTTACGGAGATGTGCAACTACTCCAGAACAGCGAAAATACAGGCTGGCTGGGAGTAGGTGCCGTAATACTCCGTGATGTGGCGGGTGCCAGTGTGCTTACCTCTACCAAAGTATATGGTTCTGTGGCATACCACCAGATGATCAACCAGGGCAGCCTCGTCAGCCTGGGATTCAATGCCGGATGGGCCAACAAAAGCATCAATACGGCCAACCTGAGTTTTCCGGGTCAGTGGAACGGGCAGTTTTTTGACGCACATCAGACCACGGTGGCGCCTAAACTGGATTATAACAATATCAGTTATTTTGATATGCAGGTGGGGATGAATTATGCGTATTTCCCCAATAACAGGACATATCTGAATGCTGGTTTTTCCGCCATGCACATTAATCAGCCCAAAGAATCATTCTTCACTGAACAGTCCGGCATTGATAACCGTATTCCCGTACGTTATACCGGTTTTGTAAACGGCAGTTTTAAGCTGAATGATATGGTGATTCTTAATCCGAATGCTTACGTTTCCCTTCAGGCAAAATCCTATGAAATTGTAGGCGGCCTGAATGCCCAGTATAATCTTTCCGGCGACGGGGACAAAGTGCTTACGGCCGGAGCTTATTACCGGTACGGCGACGCGGTAATCCCCATGGTGGGACTGGGAGTAAAGGACGTGATGTTTACTTTCACCTATGATGCGACCATGTCTTCCCTGAAGAATTTTAATAACGCCCGGGGTGCATTTGAGTTTTCACTGGTAAAACAAGGCTCATTCGGACAATATAAAGGCAATAAGCGGGAGTCAATGTGCCCGTCTTTTAAATATTGATACAACTCCGCGTGGCTGCGGTTGCCCTTCTTCCATAAATTTGCAGCTGAAACCCGTCGCATAAAGCCGGTTATTACCATGAAATCATTCAACGATATAAGCAGTACACCCGGAGCCAAAGTCAGGGGCTTACGCATTATCAGTATCTCCATGATTGCCGGTGTTGCCTTATTTGCAGTGGTGATTTTTTTTATCAGCCGTTCGGCGTTACCTCCCATGGCGGAAGATGCAGCGCCGTACAAAACTGAAATACTGGTGGCGCTGCTGGCCGCGGGCGCATTGGCCGTATTCATTTCCCGTATCAGGTGGTCAAAAAAAATGCAACAGGCCCGTGAGAGGGTCGGGGTACTGGATGAAAAACTGGATCTTTATAAAGGGGCCCTGCTGGGTTATATGAGTCTTTGTGAAATGCCGGCTTTATTTGCACTGATTATTTTTTTTCTGACCGGTCAGCCGGTCATCCTGCTGGTGGTGGCGCTTCAATTGTTTTTCATGGTAGCAAAATTCCTGGCCATAAAGAAGCTGCCGGAAGAATTGCAGCTGAGCTGGGAGGAAAGTGAATTACTTAAATAAATGATTAAATTTTTTCACATGGGTAAGAAAATTTCCGTTGTCTTTTTTTTATTGATTATGGCTTTCAGTTCCTATAGCCAGTACCGGGATGAACAGAAAGGCTGGAACTCAAACAACCTGTTTGTCGGTTCGGGCCTCAATCTGGGATTTTCCAATGGTTTTATCATTGGCCTCAATCCGGAGTTCGGATACAGCATCAATAAAGTGGTGGATGCCGGGCTGGTATTTAATGTCACTCATATTACACAGCGGGATCAGTATGTTAACAGTACGGCCCGTTACACAGCACTCGGCATAGGTCCTTTTTTACGGTTATGGCCCATCCAGCAGATTTTTATCGGGGGACAGTTTGAATACAATAAGATTTCCTATAGCGAAAAAACAACGGCGGGCGTCATCAATAATGCAAAAGCCGAAGCACCCAGCCTGCTGGCAGGACTTGGTTATGGCACCCGCAACATAGGCAACATGCAGATTTATACCAGTATTATGATTGACCTGTTGCGGGATGTGAATTCTCCTTACCGTGACCAGTTTGGCCGGATCATGCCGGTATTCCGGACAGGATTCAGTTTTTACCTGGGAAGAAAGAAGAATAACTGATTTGTTTACAGAAAAGTAACCAGGTCGGCCGGTTCATTAATGACATGAATCCGTTTAATAGCGTCTTCATACAAAAACCCTTCGGCTTTCATTAATTCAATATGTTCCAGCAGGTGTGTGTAAAAGCCGCCTGAATTCAGGATATAAATCTGTTTATCATGAATGGTCAGCTGGTTCCAGGTTACGATTTCAAATAATTCATCAAGCGTGCCAAAGCCGCCGGGTAAAATAAGGGCGGCATCGGAGATACTGTAAATTTTCCGTTTCCGTTCGTGCATATCATCACTGACCACCAGTTCGGTGATGCCCCGGTGCTGTACTTCCCATTCCAGTAAAATACGGGGAATAATGCCGGTTACTTTTCCGCCATGCCCCATCACACTGTCCGCGATAATACCCATCAGCCCGGCACTGCCGCCACCATAAACAAGCCGTATTTCTTTCTGTGCCAACAGCCGGCCCAGTTCAGCCGCATGTGCCGCAAACAATGGATTGGTTCCGTTTTTTGATCCGCAGAAAACAGCGAGTGATTGTATTGCCATATAAATAAATTGAAGCAAAGGGATAACATTTTTACTTATCTTCAAAATTCATTTACCTGCATGGCAGGTTATTTTTTTGCTAACAGAAACTACTTGCTATGTCACCGGTTGTACTTTTTACGTTTGTTATAGGCTATTTCCTGCTGCTGCTCGGGGTGGCCTGGTATACCTCCCGCAACTCGGATAATGAATCCTTTTTTATCGGCAACCGGAACAGTAACTGGATGCTGGTGGCATTTGGCATGATCGGCACATCATTATCCGGTGTTACGTTTGTGAGTGTACCCGGTGGGGTAGGCACCGGTAATTTTTATTATTACCAGATTGTGTTGGGCTACCTGCTGGGCTATATGGTGATCGCCTTTGTGCTGATTCCCTTGTATTACCGGATGAACCTTACCAGTATCTATACCTACCTGGAAAGAAGGTTTGGAATAAACGCGCATAAGGCCGGGGCATTCTTCTTTATTCTTTCCCGCACGGTGGGCGCCACGGCCCGCCTTTACCTGGTGATCAGTGTACTCCAGATTTTTATTTTTAATAAGATGGGCATTCCCTTTGAAGCCACGGCATTTGTCATCCTCCTGCTCATCCTGTTGTACACTTTCGAAGGTGGGGTAAAAACGATTATTTATACGGACACCCTGCAGACCACTGGTATGCTGGTGGGACTGGTGGCCTGTATCATTGTTATTATTAAAACCATGGGCACCGATTTTGGCGGGGCCATGACTATGATGGCGGATAAAGGCTATACACAAATATTCAATTGGGATGTAAATGCGCCATCTTTTGCCCTGAAACATATTATTGGCGGTATGTTTATCGCTATCGCGATGACCGGACTTGACCAGGAAATGATGCAGAAAAACATCAGTGTGAAAACGCTGAAGGATTCCCAGAAAAATATCATGACATTCACGGCGGTGCTGATGTTGGTGAATTTTTTGTTCCTGGTTCTTGGCGGTGTGCTCTATCTGTATGCGGCGCAAAATGGGATCAAGGTTCCCCCGGATGATCTTTTCCCCACGATTGCCCTGAGTGATACGTTCAGTGGCCTGATCGGTGTAATTTTTATTATTGCCCTGATCTCAGCCTTGTTTCCCAGTGTGGATGGAGCCATCACGTCGCTTACCTCCTGTTTCTGTATTGATATCATCGGCCTGAATAAAAAAGCCGGAACTGAAAAGGAAAAGAAGAACACCAGGCTGAAAGTACACTTCACGTTCGCGCTGATTTTCTTCCTGATGGTGCTGGTCTTTAAATGGATCAATGACAAACTGATTATCGACTTTATCCTCAAATTTGCCGGTATCACTTATGGTCCGCTGCTGGGTCTGTTCTCATTTGGCATCCTCACCAAACGGGTACTGAACGATAAGCTGATCTGGGTGGCCTGTATTGCCGCACCGCTTCTCGCATTGGGCGTGGATATGCTGAGTAACCCGGCCTGGTACGAGGCAAAGCTGCATATTTCCATGCCTTTACTCAGGGAATGGTCGGCGGCTACATTTGGCAAATACAGGATCGGGAACGAACTCATTCTCATAAACGGATTATTCACTTTTGCCGGACTCTGGCTGATCTCCCGGAAAGATCCTTCCCGGCTCAGCTTGCAAGCGGTATAAAGTTATCTTTGCCAAAAAGAAACCGTGGAACTGATCAATTCCCTGGCAGAAGCATACGCGGAAAAGTATACCAGCCCCGAAGACCCGTTGCTGAAAGAAGTGGCGGATTATACCCGGCTGCATCACAAGGAGCAGATCATGCTCAGCGGCCATTTACAGGGAAAATTCCTGGAAATGATCTCCCGGCTGCTGCGCCCTGAACGGATCCTGGAAATCGGCACATTCACCGGTTACAGCGCCCTCTGTCTGGCGAAAGGGTTGTTACCCGGCGGCAAGCTCCATACCATCGAATTAAGGGAGGCCGATGCCTTGCTCGCCCGTGGCTTTTTCGACCGGTCCGCACAATGTCAGCAGATAATATCCCATACAGGGAATGCGTTAGAGATCATCCCCGGGTTGGATGAAACCTGGGACCTGGTCTTTATTGACGCGGACAAACCGGCTTACATAGAATATTTTAACCTTGTTTTTCCCCGCTTGCGGAAAAACGGCTTTATTTTAGCAGATAACGTACTATTCCATGGCCAGGTACTGCAGGATACGGTAAAAGGCAAAAGTGCAAAGGGAATACAGGCCTTCAATGATTTTATACGGGACTATCCCGGCATTGATAAAACAATAATAACGGTCCGGGATGGATTATACCTGATCCGGAAAACAGAATAGACGACATGATTAAAATGAGGACGTATATTATTTCTTTTTTACTGCTGCTGCTGACAACGGATCTCCGGGCGCAGCAGGCTGAGATTATCCGGAATTATATTGCTACGTATAAGGATCTGGCCATTGCAGAAATGCAACGGACAGGGGTGCCTGCCTCGATTAAACTGGCACAGGGAATTCATGAAACGCTGGCCGGTACCAGTAACCTGGTAAAAAAATCAAACAACCATTTCGGGATAAAATGCAAGACAGGTTGGACCGGTGAATCCGTTTCACATGATGATGATGCCCGGGGCGAGTGCTTCCGCAAATACCCCAGTGCAGCTGATTCCTATCGCGATCATTCCAATTTCCTGAAGGGGAGTGCCCGCTATGGAGCTTTGTTTCTCCTGGACCCCACCGATTATGCAGGCTGGGCCAATGGACTCAAGAAAGCAGGTTATGCCACCAATCCGAAATACCCGGTGGTGCTGATTAAACTGATTGAAGATTACAACTTGCAGGATTATACATTGCAGGCATTGGGAAAAACGTCAGACAGTAATTCAGCCGTGGAGAAAACGTTTGAAACGGATAAGGGGACTGTAAAAGTTCCCGGGAAAGAACCGGAAACGGCCGCTGCAAAAAATTACCCGATGGGCGAGTTTCTGATTAATGATACCAAAGTGTTGTTTGTAAAAAAAGAAACATCCTTCCTCTCCCTGGCCAATAAATACGGAATACCACTCGCCCGGTTATTTGATTTCAATGACCGGCCGGCGGGTGAAGCAGCGGAAGAAGATCAGCTGGTTTTTTTGCAACGGAAAAGGAAAACGGGAAAAGAACAATACTATATCGTGCAGCCGGGCGAATCATTGCATGATATTGCCCAGCAACAGGGGATTCGCCTGGAAAGCCTCCTCGAACTAAACCTGCTGTCACCGGCAGACCGGATCGCACCCGGGGAAAGACTGAACCTGCAACGAAGGGCCATCATAAAACCCAAACGCCTAAACAACTAAACAACTAAACATCTAAACGCCTAAACACCTAAACACCTAAACATCTAAACGCCTAAACACTTCATATGTCCTCCATAAAAGTCCACGACAAAACATTCGATATCTATCTCTCCGAAGAAGTCATTCAGCAACGGGTAAAAGAACTGGCCGGACAAATTAATACGGATTATGCCGGCAGACGTCCCTTGTTTATCGCTATTCTCAACGGCTCATTCATGTTTGCTTCAGATCTGTTCAAGCAACTGACCGTGGAAGCGGAGATCTGTTTTATCAAACTGGCTTCCTATAAAGGGATGAAATCATCGGGTAATGTGGTAACGTCAATCGGGCTGGAAGATGATCTGTTCGGTAAGGATGTGATCATCGTGGAAGATATCGTGGATACGGGAAAGACGCTGCATAATTTTTTACCCAAACTCGGACATCAGCAACCCCGGTCTCTGAAGATCGCGACCCTGTTGCACAAGTCGGAAGCCACGGTTTATCCCCTTCATCCTGACTATGTGGGGTTTGATATTCCCAATAAGTTTGTAGTGGGGTATGGACTGGACTATGACGGACTTGGCCGGAATCTCAAAGAGATCTACCAGGTAATATAAACGGAATGCGCAGTTCCACCCTTTTTTTGTATTTTATCAGCCAGCTGAACCAATTGAAGAGGGCTTGTCATATAATCATCTTACTGTTCCTCAGCTTTCCGGCTTTTTCCCAGCAGTTTTATGTGCGGGGAGAAGTTAAGGATGAAGCAGGAAACGTGCTGCAGAATGTAATCATTAAGCAGTTTAAAACCGGCTATATATTCCGTAGCGGGGCGTCCGGCACATTTGGTATTCTGGCACATAGTCAGCTGGATACTTTCAGTTTTTTTCTGGAAGGGTACCGACCAGAAAAATTCCAGGTAAATGCGGATAATTATATCCGGGTACGGCTTAAACCAGCCCCGAGCAATGCATCCCATATTTTCAGAAACCGCTTATCTTCTTTTACCAAGGATCTTGGCAGGGATGAACAGAAAAAATGGTTCGCCGGTGATGAGACTTATGCGAGTTTGCTGGAGAACCGTTTCCTGAATGCCCGGCAATTTCCCAGCACGGGTATGTCTTTAAATGTGGACAGGGCATCGTACAGTAATATCCGCCGCTTTATCACCATGAATTCCATGGTGCCGCCGGATGCGGTACGGATCGAAGAGATGCTGAATTACTTCAGTCTTGATTATTATACTCCGGCAGGCAATGATCTCTTTCATCTGAAAACCACGCTGACCGCCTGTCCCTGGAATCCGGAGAATCAGTTGTATTATATAAACATGTCATCCAGGAAACTCAACCTGGATACTCTTCCTCCCAGTAACCTGGTGTTCCTGATTGATGTATCCGGCTCTATGGATATGCCAAACCGGCTCCCTTTGTTGCAATCCGCTTTCCGTCTGCTGGTGAATAACCTGCGGGCAAAGGATTCTGTCTCTATTGTGGTTTATGGCGGCGTTACGGGTATCATGCTGAATAATACCAGCGGTGCGGAAAAAGAAAAAATTATCAAAGCTATTGATGAACTGGTGCCCGGTGGTTCCACCCCGGGCGAGTCCGGAATAAAAATCGCCTATAGTGTGGCCCGCCGGCATTTTATTAAGGGCGGAAACAACCGGGTGATTCTCGCTACAGATGGTGATTTTAATGTGGGATTAAAAACGGAATCAGAGCTGGATGAAATGATCTCCGCCCAGCGGGAATCTGGTGTATACCTGACCTGTCTGGGGGTGGGTATGGGAAATTATAAGGATTCCAAAATTCAATTGCTGGCCGAAAAAGGGAATGGCAATTTCGCGTATCTCGATAATTTCAAAGAGGCGGAGAAAGTACTGTTAAAGGAATTTACCCAAACACTGTACTCCGTAGCGGATGATGTATATATGAATGTGGATTTTAATCCGGAGTATGTGCGCCAGTACCGGCTGATCGGGTTTGACAATAAAGTGGGGGCACTCCGTGATTCCACATCAGTGATAGAAGGAGGGGAAATCGGTTCCGGTCATTCCATGATTGCCCTGTTTGAAATTCTGCCTACTGAACTTAACCGCGGAGCCATACGGGACAGTATTTATTCCGGTAAGTTTTCTGATATTAAACTGCAATACCGTTTTCCGGGCGACAGCACACACCGCTATTTTAATTATACCAGCCATTTCGGTTACAAGGGATTTGAATCATTGGGGAAATGCTATCACTTTTCAGCTGCCGTGGCGCTGTTCGGGTCTTTGCTGCGCAGTTCTCCTTTTGTAAAAACAAAAACCTGGCAGGATGTGGTAAATCTGGCTCAGCCCACGATCGGGGAGAATGACCTGTTGCAAAAGGAATTCATTAACCTGGTGTTACAGGCAAAAACATTGTATTCGAAGGGGAAGAAGAAGAAATAGGAGAGTGGAAAGTGGAAAGTGGAAAGTGGTGAGTGGGGAATGGGAAAGTATTTAAAGCAAAAAGCCTCTTTCCGGAGGCCTTTTGTTTTTTATTTTAAGAGAAAAGTTCTTTCAGTTTATCAAAGAAATTTTTATCTCCTTTTTCCGGGTGTGGTTTGAAGTTCGGCGAATGATTGAGCTTCTCCAGTATGGCTTTTTCCTCGGAGGATAATTGCTGGGGTGTCCATACACTGACCTGGATCAGCTGGTCACCTTTTTCATACGAGTTCACAGCCGGGAAACCTTTTCCTTTCAGTCTGAATATTTTTCCACTTTGCGTACCGGCAGGGATTTTGATTTTAGCCCGTCCGTCAATAGTAGGCACTTCCACGGATGTACCGAATACCGCATCGGTAAAGGACAAGTGGAGTTCATACGCCACATTCAATCCTTCACGGAATAATTCCTTATGTGGTTCTTCTTCAATCAGGATAATCAGGTCACCGGGCATACCGCCTCTTTCCCCCGCATTACCCCGGCCACTTACATTCATCTGCATTCCTTCCTGCACCCCGGCCGGTATATCAATACTCACTGTCTCTTCGCCGTATACTCTTCCTTCACCTTTACAGGATCCGCATTTGGCGGTCACCGTAGTGCCCTCTCCGTTACAGGTAGGACAGGTGGTTACTGTCTGCATCTGTCCCAGGAATGTATTCTGCACCCGGCGTACCTGGCCACTGCCGCCACAGGTACCACAGGATTGTACACTGCCTTTATCTTTTGCCCCGCTGCCACTGCAGGTGGAACAGATGACGTGTTTCTTAACTTTAATATTCTTGGTTACTCCTTTTGCAATTTCTTCATAGGTCAGTTTCAGTTTTACCCGCAGGTTACTGCCCCGTACACCGCGGTTGCGCTGTCCACCACGACCACCACCGCCCCGTTGACCACCACCAAAGAAACTGCCAAACAGATCATCACCGAAAATATCCCCGAACTGGCTGAATATATCATCCATGTTCATATTGCCGCTGCCGCCAAAACCGCCGCGGCCATTACCGCTTACCCCGGCATGACCATACCGGTCATATTGCGCTTTCTTGTCCGCATCACTCAGCACTTCATAGGCTTCCGCGGCTTCCTTAAACTTTTCTTCCGCCGCTTTATCGCCGGGATTACGGTCAGGGTGAAACTGCATGGCTACTTTACGATAGGCCTTTTTAATTTCATCCGCTGACGCTGTTTTGCCGACTCCCAGTATTTCGTAATAATCTCTTTTGGACATTTTTTCGTTTGATCCGTTAATGATGGGGTTATTTACCTACCACCACTTTGGCGTGGCGGATAATTTTGTCGTTAAGGTAATAGCCTTTTATGACTTCGTCGATCACTTTCCCTTTTAAATCTTCAGTGGGAGCCGGAATCTCGGTAATGGCTTCGTGCAGATCCGGGTTGAACTCAGTATGTATCGCCTGCATGGGTTTGAGTCCCTTTGCCTGGAGGCTGTTCCTGAGTTTATTAAACACCAGCATGACCCCTTCCCGGACTGCAGCGGCATCTGTACTGTTGTCGAGCTGTTTCTGGGCCCGGTCACAGTCATCCAGCACATCCAGGAGGTCAGTGATCACGTCGCGCCCGGCAGTCTGCATCAGTTCAATTCTTTCCCTGGCCGAACGACGTTTGTAATTATCAAATTCGGCTGCCTGCCGCAGAAACTTATCATTGGCTTCATCCAGGGCCGATTTCAGGGTTTCCAGCTCCGACACTTCAGCCACTGGTTCATTCAGGTGTGTACTGCCGCTCTGGTTCTCATCTGTGTTGATATCCGGACCGGAATCGTTCTCCGGGGACAAGGATGCTGTATCTTTCAATTCTTCTGCCATTTTTTACAAATTGTGTGCAAAGGTACGATTGTCAATAATATTGCCAACCCGGCAAATTGGACAAAATGACCTGCTTTGACCCCTGTTACCTAAGTGGGTACCGGAGTTCCGGATGATAGCTTGTCAGGCAAAACCGGGTTTGGCTGACCGGCATTACCGGCATTCCTTATCTTCGCCCCCTTATGAGCAGTGTATACCTGAAAAGAAAGATTGCGCCCCGTGTGGCCAATGGCCATCCCTGGGTGTTTGCCAACGAAGTAGACCGGATAGAAGGCGAGGTAAACGGGGGAGATGTGGTGGAATTATATGGACACGATAAGAAGTTTATCGGCAAGGGTTATATTAACCCCAAATCACAGATCCTGGTGCGTCTGCTTACCCGGAATAAGGCCGATGTGATCAATGAACAGTGGTTTATCGAAAAGATCCGTCAGTGCTGGGAATACCGGAAAAAAATCGGGTATACGGAGAATTGCCGCCTGGTATTCGGAGAAGCAGATGGCTTACCGCAACTGATCATCGACAAATTCAACGATTATTTTGTCATTCAGACACTGGCCCTGGGTATTGATGTCTGGAAACCATCCATAGTAAAAGCGATTGAAACCATTTTTTCCCCGAAAGGAATTTATGAGCGCAATGATGTTCCGGTACGTGAACTGGAAGGGTTGCCGCAGTTGAAAGGATTCCTGACCGCTCCTTTTGATACCAGTATTGTGATCAATGAAAACGGATTGAAGTTTCATGTGGATATTGAAAATGGTCAGAAAACCGGTTATTTTCTGGATCAGCAGGATAACCGGAGATCCATTCAGCATATTGTAAAAGATGCAGACGTACTGGGTGCCTTTACGTATACGGGTACCTTCGAAATACATGCGGCTTTTTATGGAGCCAAATCGGTTTTGGGACTGGATATTTCCGCCAATGCGGTAGCCCAGGCCAACCGTAATGCGGAACTGAACGGAGTACAGGATCATTGTCGTTTTGAAACTGCAAATGCCTTTGATGTACTGAAACAATGGGGAAAAGACGGCCGCCAGTATGATGTGGTAATGCTGGATCCTCCCGCCTTTACCAAAAGCCGGGAAACCATTCAAAAAGCCATTACCGGGTATAAAGAAATAAACCTGCGGGGAATGAAACTGGTAAAGCCCGGTGGATTCCTGGTCACTTCTTCCTGTACCAACCTGGTGGGACCAGAATTGTTTCTGGAAATAATTGAAATGGCGGCGAAAGATGCTCGCCGGAAAATCAGACAGGTTACTTTTCAGACACAGGCTGCTGACCATCCCATTATCTGGGGTATGGAAAATACACAATACCTTAAATTCCTGGTGGTACAGGTACAATAAAAAGGTCAGAATAAAAAGCAGGGAAAATTAACGGGATACCTGGAATTTGCCGGACTCTATGATCTTGCCGGTAGCATCCACCAGGTGGTAGATATAAATCCCACGGGTGAAATCGGTCAGGTTGAGGGTGAACTTCTCCGTGATATTCTGTGATTCATACATCTTCTTTCCTAATACTCCATTATAAATCTGAACGGTAAGTCCCTTTTTATAATTACGCTGTAAATCAAATGTGATATACGAGGTAGCAGGATTGGGATATAATTTGACAATCCGGTCTCCTTCACCAGGCTGCCCGGTCCGGGAACTCTGGGCCTGTGAGGTGACTGCTGTCAGCAACAGAAAGAATAGTATGGGTAAAAAGCGTTTCAACGAAACAAATTTACTTTTATTATCCTAAATATAGCCCCTTTTTTTTATAAAGCAATCGTAAAACTACTAGCCAAAAGTACGCCTTATAAATCAATGATTTACAAGGCGTAACGAATAAATTTTCACTGAATTTTAACCCAGTTTGGCGAGGATTCCGTTGATCTGCTCAAAGTCCGGTACATCACCGGCACTTTCCAGTACCTCCGCATATTGAATGATTCCTTCTTTATCAATTACAAAAGCAGAACGTTTTGACACCCCTTTCATATTCAGGATCCAGTCCTGGTAAATAGTGTCATACTGTGCGGATACCTCTTTATTGAAGTCGCTTAACAGGGGGAAATTAAAACCCTGATCTTCCTTGAATTTGCCCAGGGTAAAAACGGAATCCACTGAAATACCGAAAACCTTTGCCTGGCTGTTGCTGTACAGACCGATATTATCGCGTACTCCACAAAGTTCTTTTGTACATACACTGGTAAAAGCCTGGGGGAAAAATAAAAGGAGGACATTGTTTCCTTTCAGTGCGGAAAGGGTGACCGGGTTTTTGTCACTGTCGAATAATGTAAAATCAGGGGCTGCCTGGCCGATTGTGAGTTGCATATGAAAAATTGTTTAGCAAAAAAACAAAGCCGGATGGAAAAGGTTCATCAGCCCGGGGAATTTCCTGGTTAAAATTTCGGGCAAAGCAGGTACCCTTCATTCCGTTTCAGGAATCCGGAATAGGAAACCGACATTTCAAAGCCACCCCGTCCATAACTGGAAGGTTTCAGTTTGGAGATATTGACATCATAGCTGAGGGCAACGGAAAAAGGCTGGTAATCCAGTTTAATTACCGGTACCAGGGCATCATTCCAGCGCAGGAAACCACCGGCATGTATGGTATAAGGTGGATTGTCCGGATCCGGGCCGAGCTTTAATCCATACAGTACACCAGCCATGGTTTCATTAAATCCGCCCTGCCGGGAATGATCTGCCTGCAGGGTGATATACGCATAGTCAGACACCCCATATTTTAGGCCACCGGAGAATACCCATTTGGGCTGGATGGCGATTGTATTGTTCTGGAAAAAAGACTGGGTGGGCCGGGTAAAGTGATGATAAGCTACGCCCAGATAATAATTATTATCAGGCTGGTAATTCAGATTGGAATTATAGCTCATGCCCACACTGCCATCCAGGTAACTATAACCGGTTTTGGTCAGGTTCTCACCGAGTCCGCCATTGTCATACTGGCTGTTGGTGGTCATTTTACTCGGATCAAAACGGCGCTGTACAATACCGCCCATAAAACCGAGAGAGAGATACCGGTTGTTTTCCGCGCTCAGTGATTTATGATAATTCAGGGCCGGTAATAAATGGGTGGAAGTCCAGGCAATTGTACCTGCCCGGTCGAATAAAGCCTGCAGACCAACGGTTACAAAATCATTTTGTTTGCCTACCGGCATTTTATACTCCGCATTGGCCGAACCTGTACGATAGGCATTGGTCACACTATTCCACTGATCCCGGTATACCAGTTGCACCCGCACATCACCGGTGAATATGCCGGCCAGCGAAGGATTTCTCCAAAGGGGTGCTTCAAAGAATTGGGAAAAATGAATATCCTGCGAAAAGGCGTTTGCCCGGCACATCAGTGCCAGCAAACTCAACAAACCATATCGGATAATCCTGTTTCGCATGTTTAAAGAATAAGTGCAATATTTCCATTTAAGCGGATCAGATCCCCGTTTTCACAAAACACTTCAGCCTGGTAGATGTATACATCGGCCTTGGGCGACTGTCCTTTATACCGCCCGTCCCAGCCGGCTGCCGCACTGTTAACCGGGAACTCCCGTTTCTCATACACCACTTCGCCCCAACGGTTGAAGATGCGCAGGAATTTCACCCGTTCCAATCCTTTGCCCCGCGGATAAAAGACATCATTGCTTCCATCTCCATTCGGAGAAAACGTATTCGGGATAAAAAGGTTGCCGTTGCCGCATATAACGGTGATCTCTATGCGCCCTGTATTACTGCAATTATTTACATCCGTAAAATATACCTGGTAGATGGTATTGAATTTCGGTCCGGCATCCGGGGTGGGACAATTCGCGCAACTCAGTCCGCCTGAAGGTGACCAGATCCAGCTGACCGTATTGGGAGTATAAGTGGCCGGAATGGTGACCGGGAAGCCGGCGGTGACCGTCATCTGACCGGGTAAAGTAACCGTAGGTAAGGGATTTACCACGATGGTTTGGGTGGTTGTATCCCTGCATCCGCTGCTGTTTATGGCAATGGCCGTGGCTGTAAAAGTGCCGGCCACATTATATGTCTGTAACTGCGGATTTTGTAAAGTGGATGTATTACCATTGGGGAATGTCCACTGCCAGCTGACGAGTGATGTGTCTGGCCGAATGAATATTCCGCTGTGTAAAATGGAATTATTAATACAAATCACCGAATCGCCGGCAATATCAATCAGCGGCCGTTGGATTAATTTAATCAAGGCGGGTTTGACCAGGGTGTCCCGGCAACCAGCCTGTGTCTGTACGATCAGCTGTACATTAAATAATCCCTGCGTGTTGTACACATGTGAAGGGGTCTGGAGATTTGATGTGCCTCCATCGCCAAAATCCCACTGGTACAAGACGACCGGGTCATTGAATGTGGTGGAGTCACTGAACTGAACCGTTCCGAAATCACAAAAGAAACTGGTATCAGCGCCGAAGTTGGCTTTTGCGCCCCGCACCAGCAATGTATCCACTCCTTCAAGCGGAATCAGGCAGCCCGAGGGATCTTCCATGATCACTTTAGGAACAAATGTGCCAAATGTATTATAGACATGCGAAGCCGTAGGCACCGTGGTGATATCGGTATTGCCATCTCCGAAATCCCAGAAATAAGAAACCATCGGTCCGGCGGTGAGTGCATTCATCGTAAGCGAAAGCGGTTTACAACCTGCCGTGGGTGTATAATTTAAGCGCGAGCCGGACGTGTCGTATACGGTCACATTTCGGGTAATGGAATCCTTGCACCCTCCCGGACTGGTAACCACCAGCTTAACCGGATATACACCCGGGATGGTGAAGAAGTGAACCGGGTTATTCAGTGTGGATGTACCCTGGCCCGGACCAAAATCCCATACGGAAGAGGTATAGAAAACGGATGTATTGATAAACTGTACCTGTAATGGGATGCAGGATGTAACGGAATCGCTCATGGTAAAACCGGGAACAGGTAAGGCCACCCGTATATGGTTTTGTAATACCAGCGAATCGGTACAACCAATTGCATCCTGTACAAATAGTTTGATGGTATACTGTCCCGTGGCGGCATAGCTGTGTGTGGGGGAAGTTAATGCCGATGTATTGCCATCGCCAAAATCCCAGGTGCTGGTAAGTCCGGCCGGAGTGGACAGATTAGTAAATGTAATAGTCGCACCGGGACAGGTTAATGTATCAACTACAAAAGCCGGTACCGGATCAGTGGCGGTAATCAGGTTGGTTCTTGTCAGGCTGTCTTTACAACCGGAAGCATCGGTGATAACCATTTTTACATTAAAAATTCCGGCCGTATTGTATGTGTGCTGAAACGGGGGTGCTGTATAATCCTGTATAACGCCATCTCCGAAATGCCATTGCCAGTTTGTGATATTGTTTAGTCCATCGGTGCCTGATAAGTCCGTAAATGTTGTAATAAGCCCTGTACATCCACTGGTATTGGTAGCATTAAAATTGGCCACAGGCCCGTTGACACGGATATAATTGGTGCGGACAAATGTGCTGATACATCCATTCAGGTCGCGGATAGTCAGTGTGACTGTATAAGTGCCGGAAGTGGTATAGGTATGAGTGGTTACCGGGGTGGTGACAGTGGACGTATTCCCATCCCCGAAATCCCAGTCATAACTGATGATATTGGCAAAAGTGAATCCGGTTGGAGTAAACTGCACGGTTCCGATTTTACAAATGGTTGTCTGGTCCGCGTTAAAATTGGCCCGTTCATCCAGGGCGTATACAAAACGATAAGTAGTATCCGAGCAGCCACCGTTGGTAACCACCAGGCGTACATTATATACACCTAAAGTGGCGTAAATGTGTACGGGGTTTTGTATCGTGACCAGCGGACTGCCATCGCCGAAATCCCATTCCCAGGTAAGTGGAGCAACCGACGCATCGGTAAAGGTGAAGCGAAGCCGGTTGGCACAATCAGCCGCCGGATTAAACCGGGCAATGGGCGGATTGACATAGATATAATTAATCCGTGTAAGCGTATCCGGGCATCCATTGTTCCAGGCAATCAGGCGTACGGTAAAATAGCCGGTATCGGAGTATGAATGAACCGGGTTTTGTAAGGCGGATTGTGTCCCGTCGCCGAAATCCCATAACCATTCATCAGCCGGTGCTGATAAGTCAGTGAATTGAACCGGTTGCCGGGCACAGACCGGGATGGGGGTGGCCGAAAAATTGGCCAATGGTTTTGTTCCTACTCTCACAGCAGCCGGTATGATCAGTGTATCATTACACCCCGTACTGGTGGTGATCACCAGGCGTACGGTATACGTGCCCTGTGTGATATAAGTATAAACGGGATTGGCCACTGTGGAAGTACCGCCATCCCCGAAATCCCATTGATAAGAGGTAATAGCATCAATGGTATTTATTACCGGAACCGGATTGATGGTAAACGGCACACAGCCTCTGTCCGGCAATGAAGGAATACTGATCTGCGCCCTGCGTATTTCCACAAATGCGGGTTTCACAATCGTGTCAGTACAACCAAAGGCATTGGTGGCGATCAGGGTTACATTAAAACTGCCATACGTGGTATAGGTATGTGCAGGGTTTTGCTGCGTGGACGTATTGCCATCGCCGAAGTCCCATTGCCATCCGGTGGCACCACCGGCAGAGATGTCCTGGAAATTCACTGTCAGCGGAGGCTGGCAACCCGTGGTAACCGGAGCTGAAAAGTCGGCAGCCGGGCGGGGATTTACCGTAATGTCATGGGCTGCGGAGTCAGTACAATTTGCATACGTATTGTACAACCGTACAGTATACACGCCGGGTACCGGGTAACTGTAAGTCGCGTTAATGCCGGTAGCGGTACCCCCTTCTCCAAAAGTCCAGTTAGCGCTTATTGGAACAGGGACCGAGGTATTGGTAAAACTGACCGTTTCATTGATACAAACAGAGGCCGGATAACTGAAATCCGTGGTGAATCCGCCGATTTGTATCGGGGCACTGCGGATAGTATCCTGGCAACCGGCAGAACTGAAGGTTACCAGCGTGACTGTATAAGTGCCATTCAATGCATAGGTATGTAAAGGATTCTGTGCAGTGGAAGTATTGCCATCGCCGAAATCCCATAAATAACTCAGTACGGGCGGACCGGTGGATGTATTCGTGAAGCTGATATTTGCCGGCGCACTGCAGACAGTGGGTTGTGTGTGAGTAAAGCCGGCCTGAACCCCGGGTGTAACTGTAATATAGGCCGGCCGGCTGATCGTCCGGGTACAGCCTTTGTCATTCGTTACTTTCAGAGTGACATTGTAGACACCTGCTGCCGTGTATGTGATTCCCGGGTTTTGCTGTGTCGACGTAACCCCATTTCCCAGATCCCATTCCCAGCTCACATTGGTATTGCCTGCGCCCGGAGATGAAAGGTCGGTTAATTGTACACGTAACGGGAAACAGCCACTGGTAATACTCGCCGAAAAATCCACGGTGGGGGGCTCATAAACCGTGATGTAATTCGTCCGGATCATTGTATTGGATCCGCCCGCATTGGTTACGGTCAGGGTGATGGTATACGTACCGGGCGTGAAGTAGGTGGCAATCGGGTTTTGCAGGGTAGAGGTATTGCCATTACCAAAATTCCAGTTCCAGGTGGTTGGACCACCGGTTGACTGATCCTGGAAATTTACAATCAGCGGAGAGCAACCAGCAAGCGGAGTACCTGTAAAATTAGCCACAGGCTGGGCGGATAAGACGCCGGCACCGGCAATAAAGCCAAGCAGGAGTAAATGTAAATACCGGATATGTCTATTTTGGTGATTCAACAGGTAGCTGGTTTACTTTCAGGGATTTGAATACTAGCAAAAACTATTCCTTTAACGGGTTTCGGGGTGATTGATTTCTGAAACTAGTGGATTATTTTCAGAATCACCCGGTACTTTGACAGTCCGGATGTTTTTTTGTTTAATAACTAAGCGTAAATGCTTGTAAACGCGTCATACTTTATCCAGGCGCAGGGTCTTGACCTCAGTCCCGTTGGTTTGCGTGGCCTCTACATAGGTCCAGCCATTACGGGTAATGATCCAGGTTCCATTAATTAGTGACAGGGGATATATAGCGCCGGTAAAACCGGCACTGATCGTCATACTGCTGCTGTTGCCTTCCCAGGTGCCATTTTTTTCAACGGTGCCGTTATTAATGGCATCAACTGTACGGTTACTGTAGTATTTAAAACGGTAATTCGTAAAATCGGTGGTGATGTTGGTGCTGTTCAGGGTGAAACTGCTGACCTTCCATTGGCCGTCGGTCATGGCCATTATTACCAGGTCTTCCTGGACTTCTTTTGCTTTTTTACAGCCTGTTGCCAGGGAAATCAATAACACCGCAAAAAACAGTTTCTTCATATTCAGGATTGTAGGACACAAAATAAGTATATAAAACTGCTTATCCAATAGTCAAATGTTCCCATTTATACCGGATTTAAACCTGTCTTAACGGTTAACGTGCAAGGTTTTGTGTTTAAAACGGTAATTTCATATCCACATATACCTTTTTCAGTGAAAACAAAACTGCTTCTTTTATTCGTCTTTGCCGGTATAACGTATACCGGTTTCTGTCAGCAACCGGAAGAATTGCTTCAGCAGTGGTACCGGAAAGCACCCGTTGAAAAAGCCTGGCTGCATTGCGACCGGGATAATTATGTGGCGGGGGAAACCATATGGTTCAAAGCTTATCTCAGTTCCGATTTTCAGCCGGATACATTAAGCTCTGTGCTGTATCTGGAACTGCTCCATCCTTCCGGATCAGTGCTCACCAGAAAAGCATTCCCTGTTCTCCTGGCATCGGCCTACGGGCAACTTGAATTATCAGACTCTCTACCGGCCGGTATGTACCAGTTGCGTGCATATACACCCGGTATGCTGAACAACGGGACTGAGTATCTGTTTACCCGTCGTTTCCCGGTGATAGGGAAAAAAATTATACGGAATGAAAAAGCGCCTGTTTCGCTCCGGCTTGATTTTTTTCCGGAGGGCGGTAATCTGATTGCAGGTTGGGAGAATATGATTGCCTTTAAAGCCACAGATCAAAACGGGTATCCGGTGCCGGTCAGTGGTTCCATAGTGAATGGGAAAGGTCAGGAAGTAGCCCGATTCAGTACCTATCATGATGGGATGGGATTTTTCGGACTCAATCCGGAAGCGGGTATGGTGTATACAGCCAGACCGGATGCTCCTTTTTCAGGTAAAACCATACCGCTGCCTCTGCCTGAAGAAAAAGGGTTGTCGCTCAGTCTGATTCCTCATCCACAGGGTGGTTTTTTTGAAATCCGGCAACGGGTCAGTGATCCTGCCAAACGGGCTGCCTATATGATCGGGCAGATGCAGCATCATGTAGTGTTTCGCCAGGATTTGAAAAGCACCGCTGATGAATGGCAGGGGGTACTGAATACGGAAAAACTGAATTCAGGGATCATGCAGGTTACTGTATTCACTAAAGAAGGTATTCCTTTGGCTGAGCGGTTGTTTTTTGTCAATAACCGGGAATATGTGCATGCTATTTCCCTTCGTGCGGATACCGTCAGTTTTGCGGCAAAGGGCAGAAATCATTTTAAACTCCAGCTGCCGGATACCGTGCAGGGTAGTTTGTCGGTATCCATTACGGATGCGGACTATGCATTATCTTCTTCACGTAAAGAAAATATAGTTTCCGGTCTGTTACTCACCGGCGATTTGCGGGGATATATTCATAACCCGGCCTGGTATTTTTCTTCGGTTGCTGATTCAGTACAGACGGCTCTTGACCTCCTGATGATGACCAATGGATGGCGTCGTTTCCGCTGGGAAAATCTGGCCCGCCAGGTGAAGCAGCCTTTGCCATTCAGCGACCCAGCCTATATCACTCTTTCCGGAAAAGTGAATGTGCGGGGTACAAAGAACGGTTACAGTAACAAGCCTCTGCTGGCCCTGATCACCGCGGAAGGGATGAAAAGAAATGCGCAGCTGTTTACGACCGATAATGAAGGCCGGTTTAAAATTGACTCGCTCCTGTTTTTTGGTAACGGGCGGATTTTTATTCTCGATATTAAAGGCCGGAAAAGCCAGTATATTGATGTAGAGATGAATGGTGATTCGCTCGGGCGCCGGTATCCGGTAACTGCCGGTATCCCGGCTGACCTGCTGCTGAATGGAGATGAAGAAAAACTGAAAAGAATGGCGGCTGATGCGGATGCGATCAGTAAGGCGAACGGATTGACGCTGGAAACTGTTACCCTAAAAGTAAAAAAGAAATCACCCACCCAGGAACTCGATGAAAAATATACCAATGGACCTTTCAGCGGGGATGCTATCCGTACCATTGACCTGGTGAATACGGATCAGGTGATTACCGATCTTACCATTTTTGATTACCTGCAGTCACGCGTACCTGGACTGGTGGTGGCTGCAGACGGATTTGAATACAGTTTGTATTACAGGCAAACGGAGTCGATGAGCTCAATGGGACAGATCCCCATGAAACTGTTTCTGAATGAAGTGGAAACGGATGCCAGCGTGATCGCCTCGTTGCCACCTGCCGAAATTGCCCTGATAAAAATGTACAGTAATTTTGTGGCGGCTACCGGTAATGGGGCAGGTGGAGTGATGTCCATCTATACACGTAAGGGGAGTGATGTGGTGACTTCCACCCGCGGGGATATTATCCTGTATAACGGATTTGCAGTGGTTAAGGACTTTTATGTGCCGGATTATAAGAAAGATCAGTCATTGCTGGTGCAACCCGATCTTCGTCATACCATTGACTGGCGGCCGAATATTTTTGTAAATAATGTGAATCCCGTTATCCCGCTTAGTTTTAATAATAATGATGAAGCAAAGCGTTTCCGTATTGTGGTGGAAGGAATGACCACTTCGGGCAAACTGATTTTGCTGGAGGAGATAATTGGGAAAAAATGATGAGTAATGAGTAATGAGTAATGAGTAGCTGAACGTATAGTACTAAAGCAATGAGCCCTCCGGTATGCGGAGGGTTCATTGCTTTTAAGCCCTTTAAATTTTTGATTAAAACCGGTTATTTCCCGCTTTTGGATTTTCTCAGATCAGTAGATTTTTTCCCAGGCTTACTCATTACTCATTCTTCATTCTTATTTCCCCGGAAAACCGGCTTCTGCTTTCACTTCATTGAGCTGTGCCAGATGCCGTTTACTGTGTGCGGCTATAAAAATATACAGCTGGTAACAGTCGATCCATCCGAAGGATAGTTCTACCACCCGGTTGCGCAGATCTTCGGTGGAGGTCCGCATATATTTGATATGTTCCTGCCGGGTAGTTTTGAAATCATTCAGGGCTTCATCCAGATTCTTGTAACCGGTATTGCCTGGCCGGAGGACTTCAGGGGCCTGGTTTTTCCGGGACCTGTCCTGAGCCATATTTACTAATTCTTCATCTTTTACTTTTATCTCTTTTCTTTTTTCCGGGTTAGCCGGGTTTTTCATGGCCCCTTCAAATATTGACCAGAGTCTTTTTTCAGAAGCGGCAATATGATATACGCATTCCGTAACCGACCATTTGTCCGGAGCCGCTTTAAAATCCTGTTGAGCGGATGAAAGCCCCTTGGTGGCTTTTGTCACTTCTTTAAGTGACTCTTTCATTATTGTAAGGGCGTATTTCCGGTCTGTTTTTGAAATGGAATTATTTACAATGGTGCCGGCAGATCCGGTAATGACCAACAAAATAAGCAGGAGGCGGCCGGTTGTTCTTCTGAGCATGGCAAGTAATTTACGTTGAATAATACGAGGCGCAACGATGCAAAGGGCAGAACGGATGTAAAAGGTACTAAAGTTTTTTAAATTACGGGCTCATCTTTCCCCGGGTTGAACAATAAACGGCTTTGCTGTAACTTTCCGGTATGAAAATAGCATCCGTCATCTCCTTTCTTGATTCCTGGGCGCCGCCGGCCCTGCAGGAATCTTACGACAATGCCGGGCTGATCACCGGCAGTCCCGGCTGGGATTGTACAGGTATTATCTGTACACTGGATGCCACCAGGGAAGTAGTAAAGGAAGCAAAAGCAAAGGGCTGTAACCTCATTGTGGCTCATCACCCGATTGTTTTTGGCGGGTTGAAAAAGCTAAACGGGAAAAACTATGTAGAGCAGACGGTTATTACTGCTATAAAGGAAGATATTGCCATTTTTGCCATCCATACCAATCTGGATAATATCCTGACAGGGGTAAATGGCCGGATTGCTGACCTGTTTGGCCTGGTCAACCGCCGCGTCCTTTCTGAAAAAACCGGGGCCCTGCGTAAGCTTTTCACTTTTGTGCCAGCCGCCCAGGCGGAACTGGTCCGGTCGGCCCTTTTTGAAGCGGGCGCCGGACATATCGGTAACTATTCCGAATGCAGTTTTAACGCGGATGGTATGGGTACATTTAAGGCCGGGGATGGCGCCAATCCATTTGTAGGTGAACTGCACCGCCGGCACACCGAAAAGGAAGTAAAAATGGAAATGGTGTTCCCCGCCTGGTTGCAGGGCGCACTGGTAATGGCGTTAAAGTCAGCTCATCCTTATGAGGAAGTGGCGTATGATATAGTGGAACTGGCAAATTCCCATCCGTCAATCGGATCCGGATTACTGGGCGAACTGCCGGAGCCGCTGTCCGGACCGGATTTTCTGAAAAGGGTAAAAACCGTTTTTGGTACAGCGGCCATCCGGCATACGGCTTTTACCGGCCGGCCTGTACATAAACTGGCGATTTGTGGAGGTGCAGGTAGTTTCTTGATTAACAAAGCATTATCTGCAGGAGCAGACGCATTTATCACGGGCGATATGAAGTACCACGAGTTTTTTGATGCGAATGGCCAGCTCCTGATCGCTGACCCCGGGCATTTTGAAACCGAGCAATTCACGATTGAGCTGCTGGAGGAAGTTTTAGCCAAAAAATTCCCTACCTTTGCCGTCCTTAAAACTGAGGTGGAAACCAACCCGGTAAAGTATTTCAGCTGACCCCGGAACCACCCCAAACGTCAAACTTTCAAATATCAAAACTGAATGGCACACGTTAAAGAATTTTCCGTTGAAGAAAAACTGACCTCCCTGGTAACGCTCCAGAAAATTGAGAGCAAAATGGATGAGATCAAGATCCTGAAAGGAGAGTTGCCGATGGAAGTGGCCGACCTCGAAGACGAGATCACCGGTCTGCATGCCCGTCAAACCCGAATTGAGGAAGAGATCAATGGCGTGACGGAATTTATCGAACAGCGTAAGGAAGCTATCAAGGAATCGGAAGCCCTGGTGAAGAAGTATGAAAAGCAAAGTGAAAATGTAAAGAATAACCGGGAGTTTGAAGCTATCAACAAAGAAGTTGAAATGCAGCAGCTGGAAGTTAAACTGGCTGAGAAGCATATTAAAGACGCCAACGAGGAAATAGGTGAAAAAGCCATTCTTCTGGAAAAAGCCAAAAAGAACATTGCGGCCAAAGAAGGTGTACTGGCTACCAAAAAAGGCGAACTGGAAAAAATAATCGCGGCCAACGAAAAAGAAGAAAAACATTTTGCGAAAATGGCGGCTGATGCCAAAGAACACGTGGAGGCCCGCTTGCTGGCCAGCTACGAAAAAATCCGACACAGCTACCGCAATGGTCTCGCCGTAGTGCCCGTAGAAAGGGATGCCTGTGGTGGTTGCTTCAATGCGATCCCCCCGCAAAAACAAAGCGAAATCCGCCAGCATAAAAAAATCATGATTTGCGAAAACTGCGGTCGTATCCTGGTGGATGATGAACTGCATAATAATGTGGAAGTGAAATAATGAGTGATGAGTGATGGAAAAAATTGTAAGATCCCGGAGATGACAAGTCTCCGGGTTTTTTTTATCCACGCCCCACTTTCCACGCTCCACTTTCCATTAACTTGCTATACAAATGCTGAAGCGTCTTTCCATATCCAATTACGCCATCATTGATGAGCTGGACATCAGTTTTTCAGGTAAACTCAATATCATTACCGGGGAAACGGGTGCGGGTAAGTCTATTATTATGGGCGCCCTTGGACTGATCCTGGGAGAACGCGCAGATTCAGCGGCCCTGGTGAAAAAGGAAAAGAAATGTGTGGTGGAGGGGGTATTCCTGGCCGAACATAAAAAGAATGTAGCGGCGTTTCTGAAAGCCAATGAACTGGACCAGGAAGAAGAACTGGTCATCCGCCGGGAGATTGGTACAAACGGAAAATCAAGAGCCTTTATCAATGATACGCCGGTTAACCTATCACAGTTACAGGCGCTCAGCAGTCTGCTGGTGGACCTGCATCAGCAATTTGATACACTGGCCCTCGGTGAATCCGATTTTCAGCGGGAAGTATTGGATGCCCTGGCGGGGCATGCCGGTCTGCTGGATGAGTACGCGCAGGTCTATCACCAATGGCAGAACGTGAAGAAGGCAACCGATGAACTGAAGCTGCAGCAGGTACAGTTTGAAAAAGAAGCAGACTATAACCGGTTTCAGTTTATGGAACTGGAAGAAGCCGGTTTCAGGGAAAATGAACTGGAAGACGCGGACGCGGCATTGAAAATTATGGAGCATGCCGAAGGCATCAAGGCCGTTGTAAACAAAGCGTATTTTGAACTCCGGGAAAGCGAACAGCCTATGGTACAGCAACTCAAGCTGCTGATCACCCAGCTGAATAATTTTTCGGCGTTTCATCCGGAACTACCGGCGGTGATCCAACGATTGCAATCCACACAAATCGAATTACAGGATATCGCCGGCGACCTGGACCGGATCAATGACCATATTCAATATGATCCGGAAAAATCGGTACAGCTGAATGACCGCTTATCACTTGGATATAAGTTGCAAAAGAAACACGCCGTAAGTTCCACCCGCGAATTACTGGATATACAGGAACAGCTGAGAATAAAATTACAGGCTGTATTGAATATTGGCGAGGCTATTGAAGTAAAGGAGAAAGAGTGCCGCTTGTTGTTTGAAAAAGCCACGGCGCTGGCCGGGGAAATATCCGGTAACCGGAAAAAACAGGTGAAGCCCTTTGAGGACAAAGTGAATAAACTCCTCGCACAGGTAGGTATGCCCAATGCAAAACTGAAAGCGGGAGTGAGTCCGGGAACACTGACCAATACCGGAGCCGATACCATCGAGTTTTTATTCGATGCCAATCAGCCTGCGGGTAAAGCGGACCTGACGCAATTTCAACCGCTCCGTAAAGTCGCCAGCGGGGGTGAACTGAGCCGGCTGATGTTATGTATAAAATCACTGGTGGCTCAATCCGTTGACCTGCCCACGATGATTTTTGATGAAATTGATACGGGGATATCGGGGGAAGCGGCCCGGCAGGTGGGTATCATTATGAAGGAACTGGCCAACCGCCGGCAGTTACTCTGTATCACTCATCAGCCACAGATTGCGGGCAAGGCGGATGCCCATTATTTTGTTTATAAGGAAATCGTGAAAGACACGGTTAAAACCAATATACGTCTGCTCTCTACTGAAGAGCGCATCACCAGCATTGCCAAAATGCTGAGTGGTGAAAAACCCACCGCCGCGGCTATGGAAAATGCCCGTGAAATGGTGATGAACTAAGGGCTCTGTTAAAAAGGCCCGTTCAATAACCAGTCCGGTTGCAGATTGAATTTTTCCCAGTCTTTTTCAAGTTGTTGTTTAAGTGCTGTTTCCCCGGAAGTTAACCCGGATGCTTCTTTCTTACTTAAATACTTCAGCAGGTTATAACAACAGGTAAATTGCCCTGAGCTGATAATACTCTCTTTCATTTTAGCCGCCTGGTGCTTTTTGTCAAACCAAAGGGTGGTGCCCATGGTTCTGGCCTTTTCTGACATGGCGATTAAAACGGCTGATGGGTGAAACGGATCCGTGCTCAGGTCCTTTTCTGAAAAATTAATAAGGCTGAGATCGTAAATGGCATTTTGTACAAACCGGTCTCTGTAATTGGGGTCGGCATAGAGGGCATCATAGTACATTCTGCGGATTTGTTTCAGATAAATGTCATTGGCCAGGATAAACACCGATTTGGCCCTGGAGCGCAGCATCTGTTTCAGCGCACCGATACGGACACCCAGAAAAACGGATTTATATTTTTTGAAAACCAGCTGCCAGGAATTTTTTTCTTTTTTGGCGGCAATTATCCCTTTCAAAAAAGTGAACAGCAGCCATACAACCGGAAGCAACATCAGGCCGGACAATGTACCCGCCACATACATCCACGGGGTCCAGGGTTTTTTTATGAACAGCAGCATCAAAGGCAGGGCAAGACTCAGCAACAACCAGGATATCCAAATGAAATTCAGTGAAAATATATTATACCACTTCTTTTTTTCCAGTGGTAATGTGTAGCCATCCATCAGGTAACTGGTGACATCGGTGGCAATAAACAGGTCAAATTTATTTTCCTTTCTCCGGGCATCGGCTTTTTTAAACGCATCTATGGCCTGATTATCCGCCACACCTCCGTCCATAATGCCAAACCGGACTTCATTGGTAAACTGTTCATCTTTCAGCAGGTCAAAGTGGTTGTAGGCATCCGGGGTCATCTCCGCCTCAGTGGCAGTAGTCTCTGTTTCTTCAGCTGTTTCATCATCCGGCAGGGTATACCGGTTGGCCTTGTAACTGATAGCCGCTCTCAGGCTGGCCGCGTTTACGCCGGCATGAGTATAATCTTCCGGGAAAATCATGGGTTCAAACCCGGAAGGGAAACAGGATGACGAGGCCAGTATATCTCCCAGTTTCAACCGGCTGCAGGTGTTTAACCCGGTTTTCTTAAAGTAAATAAAACGGTTGCCCACCAGCCCTTTCGGCTGATTATCCGGGGGGGCGGACTGAAACCGGAAAGGCAATCCATTGGTGAATTCAGTACTGTTAATACATATCTCCTGCAGAGTAGTGTCTGCGTTGTGTTTGTCGAATAGCGCCCACTCATCACCGGTAAACAGTAATTCGTCATAGGCAATACTGAAGGCGTTAATGATGTTCCTGCTTTTTTCCGGTCTCTTCTTCCATTCACTACTGTCACTGAGAATTTTCAATGCGCGGGCCAGCAGGGCTTCTCCATCAAGTTTTTCGTTCAGAAATGCATAACATTTCTGGAAGGGGATGCCGTGAAAATGAAACCGGCTGAACACCAGATTGGTGATACTGCCACCGGAAGTGGAGGAGATGAATTTTACATTTTCCAGTAACGGCCGGTCATTATACCGCAGGTGTTGCAGGTAGGATAAGGTGCCCAGGCTGAAACAGGCTGCCCTGAATCCGCCACCGGAGAAAGCCAATGCGATTGTATTCATGATAGATCTGGTTTATCCTTTTATTTCAAATTGCCAGTAAAGACTGTTCCCGGAGGGCTTGCCTTTTAATTCGTTCCAGGCTTTTACTTTTGAAAAACCGTCATCCATCCGGATGACCCTGTTCTTACTTCTTTTTTTCAGCTCCTTGTATAAATTGGCCGCCGGCATTTTCCAGCCATTTTTCTTGGTGATATGCGAATCCGTTTTGTCCACAGGAATCATCACCACCAGTTCTTCATGCGTCATGTTTTCCAGGCCTTCCACCAGTGTGGAATTATGACTGCCGTGGTGTCCGGCTTTGTAAAGAACAGTATTGCGCATCAGACTCAGCCAGTTGAAATCCTTTGGCTTTTTCTTCCATTTTATCTCACGCCAGGAGTTCCAGTTGCCCGTCTGCGCATCGGCGGCGAACAACAAAACCTTATTGCTTTGCACCAGCTCAAATGCCAGTACCAGGCTGCTGTTATTGGTAAAGCCATCCAGCCAAAGGGCCAGTTGTTCGGCCTGATTCAGCCAGTCGAGATCAATGGCCCTCCATTCCTCTTTTTTATTATAATAGCTTTCCCATACATGTTTGAAATTTCCTGATTCCCGGAAGGGTTCGTAAAACGGGAAAGGCGCTTCTTCATTGGATGCTTTTCCGGGATTGGCGATCTTTTTGAGCGCACTCAGCATCCGGTAAGCGGTGGTACTGTTTGCTGCCAGTTTAGGATCAAAACTTTCTCCCTTTCCCGGTTCTTTGTCATACAACAGATCTTCATTTTTCGGAGGACCCAGTACATATACTTTTACTGGTTCACCAAACAAACCAGGCAGCGGGAACACGTCGCCCGGACTCAGATAAGCCGGTTTCTTCTTTCCCATCTGCTGAAGTATCGCTCTTGCCTGAGCCGGTACTGCCGGCGGAAGGCTGTCTGTTCTTGCTGATTTTGTTTTTTCATCAGCAGGAATTCCATGAAATCCCATCAGATCATCCAGTTTGTTACTGGCATTACCCGAGGCGAATTCTGGGCGGTGCAGTTCCCGGTTGATGAGCCGTAGACTGGTCAGGTAATTATTATAATCATTGCCGATTTCCCGGGCTTTTTTATCATCCGGGTTATCCAGCCAGGAAAGCCAGACCTGGTCCGGTGTCATACTTTCAAAAATGGAGGCGGCATGTACAAAACCGGAAAGGTGATCATTGTGCTGATGGGTGCCGGCAACCACATTCAGACGGTTGTTGCCGATTTGTTTTTTAATATCAGCCGCGATTTCTTTCATACGTGCGGCCGACGCCTTGCTGTTGCTGAAAGAACCACAATCAATCAGTACATGTGATTTTTCCTGGCCGCTGGTGAAACGGAGCAGAAAGCAATCGCCCAGTTCGCCAACACGGTACATTTTTATATTTACAGTTACTGCGGATGCCATAACGGGTTGTGTTTTTTGTTTAATGTAAATGGAGATGCTGAAAATTGATGGATTGTGTTTTGCCGGTTTCTTCATAGCTGGATACAGGCATGGCCTGCGCCGCCACAGCCCCAAACTGATAACCAATCTGTGCCTGAAGACGCTGATCACTGTCAAACCGTTTTAAAATAATATAATCCACTTCGAGTATATCGTTTTTAATGCTGAGTACCATGGTGCAGCCGCCCCTGAAACGGGTGCCTTTGAATTCACCGCTTTTGATCCGGTGCGACTGGGAAAGTGAAATGATTACCTGTTCAATAATACTGTCTTCCCGTCCTGTACGGAAAGCCGGCCGCACACTGTGAACTTCCAGTTTGGGGTTAACGGTGAATTCCATTCGTTGCTGTCCATGTCGTATGGTAAATGATTTTAGATCCGTTACCACTCCGATCTTTTTAAGAAAATTATTCCAGTCGCGCTGTGTAAGCCCTTCGCGTCTCCAGGCTGTGGTTGCATTCACGGAAGGATTGACGAGCACACGTTGTAAACGGGCCTGTACTTTTTTCTGTTCTGCAGCAATACTGGCCCGGTTGGTCAGCCGGCCGATTTTCCGCACATCTTCCTTGATATGTTCAGCCATGACCTTGAGCGCTTTTTTCTCCGCGGCATTGAGATCGGGGGAAGACCAGCGGAGACTGTAGACAGAAAGGGTGTTTACTTTTTCCGGGAATATACCCCAGGCTCTGAATGCTTCAATCAGGGCAACCCGGTAGCCGTTATTATCTTCCGGACAAATATCCGTATCGGCGGTGATCAGGGCCCGCAGATAGGTTCCGAATGTGATATCAAACGGCGGACTGTAATCCAATGCACGGATACATATCCATAACAGGTGTGAGGCAATATCGGACGCCTCCGCGGCGAGCCGTTTCACGAGATCCGGATGAATGGATCCCTGCGGCAATATGCCGGATCCCTGCGTGGCAATACGGAGGAGATCCTGAGTGCGGAAATTATACAGTCGCATAAAAGCATCAAAGATGGTGGCAACCAGTATAGCACCCCGGTCATGTGCTTCAAACGAGTGCTGGTACCGGGCGGGATTCGGTTCGATTTTTTTCCACTTGCCCGTTTTTTTATCAATACTCCCAATGGCACTCCGTAATGCCCCTCTTCCTGTTTCAAGTGCCTGGCCAAACTGCGTAGCCAGTTCACCCATCACATTGTATTCATCCAGCCGGCCACGGGTTTGTTCAATCTGGTGTTCGAGCAGTCTGGTATTTGAAAACCGTTGCAGCAACGCTACTATATCGGCAAAAGCTTCATGAAAAGCCGGTACATCCGGATTGGTGTTTTCCAGGTAGCGGGGGAAGATGCTATCCAGAATGGCATGTGTGGTTTCATGGGCAATGATATCCGGAGAAAGGCAGGTAAAGACGGCCCCACCGGGAAAATTTTCACCCTGTATGCGGTTGGCGGCCTGGAAATAGCCAAACAACAAAGCCACTTTATCCGGCGCGTAAAACGCATTCGCATCCATTAATGCATGCGGGTACACCCTGAGTTTTTGGACATATTCCACGGTCTCGTCCGGCTTCCCGTCTTTCCATTGCAGATTGGACCGCCAGATGATTTTCCGGCCCAATGCTTTCTCGAAATTATCAATGGTCTGCATAATCACCGAATACACAAACTGCTGATGAAACTTGGCATTGCCTTCACTGGGGGGCAGGCCGTTTTCGGCCAGAATTTCTTTGGCGTCAAGGTCTACCGGTTCATAAAAACAATCATTGGCCGGATCAAAGTCAATTACTTCAACATACTCGCCGATAGGCCCGGGAAACAGTTCCTCCCATTTGATTTTATATACGGATTCATTCACCCCCATCGTATCCAGCCGGGTGGAAAAACCCGGATCAATAGTATAGCCGCGGAGGTAACGGTATTTTGGACTTGCCATAGTAGTTAATTGTTTTACGTTAACAGGTTTATTTTTTTGCCAGCCCGTTGAAATTGAGTTTTGCACTGATAAAGCCAAATACATTGCCATTGGCCGGATCATATTTAAACTGAAGCGGAATCCAGATATCATTAATAACCCTGATCCGCAACGTCCCGTTGAAATTAACAAAGTCCCTTTTTTCACCGGGATATAACTGGTGGAAATTGTGCCGGTACTCCCCGCTGAATTTCAGTTCAAAGAATGATTGCTCATTCGATTTATCCCGGATCACCAGGTTCACACCCGGGTCAAAGCTGAAGACCGCCCGTTTCAGATCGCGACCGGACCGGAGTGTGTCGTCCAGAAAATTCAATGAAGCCGGAATGGAAAGCTCCCAGTTGGCGCCAGGCTTTGAACGCCCCATTCCCTTTAATAGTTCAGTTTGTAACACGATGTTTGAAAACAGAAACTGATCTTTATAGGTGGTGTCGCTGATACTGACAGTCCAGAGGAGTTTTTTCTGTAATTCATTTTTCAGCGTGCTGAAATATTCCTGTGATTTTTTCCGGATGTTAATGTCCGGTTTTGTTTTCAGGAGGGATGTCAACTTCTTCAACTTTGCGGCTTCAGCCACTTCTATGACCATCTTTTGGAATACCGGATCAAGTTTATTAAAAAGGACCGTAGTGTCTGTAAAAAAATCATTGATCAGATCCTGGTATTTTTTCCTGTCAGCAGAACCCCGGGGATAACGGTTTTCAACGGTATCCGTCAGCGGGTTTTGTAAGCCGGTCAGATCTGTATTAAGCTGATCCGTGCCGAGTTCTTCAAACAATGTTTGCGAAGTGGTGGCATCCCGTTTATTAATAATGGCGAACTTAATACCGCTTGAAAATCCGTTAAACCGGTAGGCAGTGTCCAATTTGAGTCCGAACCCGAAATTGAATTTCCGGAGTACTTTGTACTTAACATAGTTTGTGTCAATGGCCGCGTCCGGATTGGCCCGGACAATAAGTGCATAGGGGTTGGAGGAAAAATTAAGTTCTTTTGACGGGCCGGTCAACTTATTGAATGACAATTGAAAAAAACTGGTCAGTAAATCTTTAAGATTGCCACTGGCCAGCGAATCTGCAGTCAGTATCTTGTTGACGTCATTGCTTTTCTTTTGAGCAGCTATTTGCAATGAACATAACAGCAAGAGTATGAGCATGTATTTTCTACTCTTCATATAGGGTGGAGTTAGTTGATGTTAAAATTGAAAATGAATGTACCGGGATCAAATTTTTTGGTTTGTGGCCGGGCCGGTATGTCAACGGAAATTTCAGCTGTCCCCAGGCTCTTTCCCTGTATCCGGATGGAATCACCGCTGAGCACCCCGTCAAATGTAAGTGTGCCGCTCTGGGTCAGCTTTTTGGTTACATTATTATGCCGGGCACTCAGTTCACTGAGTCCGGGATTGACATCTTTGAATGTGGCACTGATAGTGGCAGTAACAGTGGCTGCCGCAGCTAATGTCTTATTGTTTCTCTTTTTGACGGCGGGAAGATCCGTTTTCCGGAGCGCTCCACTGACTGTTTTATGAATGGCCGCCATCAGTTTTTTGTATTCACTGTCTGTCAGCGTCAGGTTACCGAGGTTAACGGTTAGTTTTTTTCTTGCCATTGTTATTTATTTTACATTATTTGGTTTAATACCACTTCGTCTTACATTCACCAGCTTTCCCATCATGTCGAACCAGAATGGTGCGCCCATGGAGAAACATCCGGCGGCGATCAGCCAACCCAACAGGGCCAAGGCAAAATTCCAGCTGCCGTTTTTTGTGGGTCCCTGGTTTTCCCAATAACCGGATTGCACGGGATTTTTTGACCATCCCAGTGGCAAACCGGTGGAATCAAGTTGCGTCAACAAATAGCTGATTTTTTTTCGTTGCACACTGTCATAATTATTGGCGAGTGAATCCAGTTCCCTGTCCATTGCCGTTTGCAGATTTTTTTTGGCAGTGTCACCGGTAGCGGAATTCATTTTCTCTGCATAATACTGTTTCCTGGTTTCCACTTTTTTCTCAAATACGGTACTGTAATACGGAAGTACAGAATCCGCATTGTTAACCATATTTTCCGCCATGGCCACCATACGCCCCCGGATTCCGGCATCTTTGTAAATGGTCTTACTCAGGCTGATCACATTTACATTGAAAACGAGCGCCAGCACCAGAGCGATGATCCGGACGGACGCTACCGTATGCGCTTCGTACCAGCCGGTGACCCGTTGCATGTATCGGTTATACCAGGCTTCAATTTTGGTCTGTAATTCCTGTATAGTGCTGCTGGTCTCCAGCAGGGTCTTTAGTACATCGCCGAATTTTCCGCCATTGTCGGTATAAGCCTGTAGTCCGTTTTTTATATCATTATACAGGTTGCCGGTTCTGGGATTTTTCGAACCCGCCACAATATCCATAATGGCCAGCGCAAAATTCGCTGCGGGTATATAGGAAGGTTTACGGTTTGGTTTTCGCTGAAGAAGTACAATTTGTGCATGTCGGTAAAAATGTTTGGTATTTACAGCCTCCTCTTTTTTTTCTGCATCATTGGCTTTTGCCGGTTCCTCTGTTTTTGAAAGATCTTTGGGTAAAGCTTTTAATAACGAAGCCCGGAGTGGTACTTGTTCGTTGTCATCCAGCAAATGTTCCAGCGACCGCCAAAGCATTTTACTTCTGAACTTCAGGTTTACCGCAATCAATTCCTGTATTATATAGGTGATAATACTGAAAACAAAAAACAGCAGCACCAGCGAAATGCCGGTTTCCAGAAATGCATTCATTGTACTGGAGGTTTAAGGTTTAAGGTTGATGGTTGAAGGGTTGTTGTATAAAGAATGAATAACAAGGTTACACGAATTCAGGAAAAGCCAGAAGGGTGTTTTCACGGTTATTTATAACCGCTATTTATACTGCTCATTCAGATAATCTACTCCGTTCTGGTAGAAAATATTGTCCAGCAATTTCTTAGGGGTGATAAAAGAAGATACCCGGATACCCGTTACTTCTGTAAAATCTTTCTCCCAGTCTTTGAAGTTTTCCAGCAACAGGGATTTGAATTTCTCGAGCTGGAGCACTGTCTGGCAACAATCCACCGGATTGATCATGCCGTCGAAATCGGAACCGATACAGATCCGGCGGGCCATTTCGCCCATATTATAATTGAAGGCATCGCAGATTTTAAATAAATGAAAAACCTGGTTCAGAAAATGACGGGCATGAAACCGCGGCCAGTCCTGCTTATCGGCATTGGTAATATCGGCCGTGAGGATAATATCTGAATCACCTGGGGTACCGCCGAGTACATGGGTAAAGAAACCCTGCTCTCCCGCACTGATATATTCTTCTTCGTAAATGTCTCCCATATTGTCAATGGACATCATCCATTCTTCGGGTACGCCAAGAATTCGCTGATCAAGGGATAACCCGATCATGCCACCCGCGGCCACGATTTCGAATACATCTTCATCATACAGGTTAATACTGCTGGGATTAAAGGAGGTGCCAGGCAGATATCCGGCCGGCTTATAATGCCGGACACGCAATGCCTGACCTTCCTGTCCGGTTTCAATAAAATATTTGCCCCGTTCATCTCTGCGTATACCGGTCAGGCCGGCATGTGTACATACAATGGGCCAGCCGGTTTCGCCGATACGGAAATCATACAGTTGTTTACGTGCATACAGGCTCATGTGTTTTACATCCAGCAAAATGTTTTTTTCCTTCATCTTCTGCAGCAGACGGAAGCCATGCTGGGTGATCCCGTTGCCTTTCGGGAAAAAGGCATTGGGTTTGAATATCTGAATGCCAAAAGCGTGATTGCAGAAATCGTTTTGCTGGAGATGGGCTATATTGATGGAGAAGACCCGGTGTTCATTGGTGAAACTTTCAAAATTATTCCAATACGTGGTGAAGATTTCCGCTTCCGTTTTCTGCTGGCGCGGACCCAAAAATGCATGGGCCCCTTCAATGGTCAGTACGGCATAGACCGTCTCTGTATCAGTGGGTTTATACTGGCTGATAGTGGTCAGAATTTTCAGCTTCTTTCCGGATTGCGAGAGGTGCTTTCTGAGATTGCTGATTTCTTCATTGAGTAAACGGAAATAAATATCACCGGAGCCCATATCTGTGATCCGTGCGAGATTGATATAGTGCGTTTGTTCTTCCCCTGCGATCTGCTGGATCAGGCCATCATTCATCATGGCTGATTCCGGCGGGTGTAATGCAATGGCCACCAGGTTGACTTTACCTCTGATTAGTTGTGTCAGTGATGACTGGGAATCCACCACTTCGTTAATACCGCTGCATTTGAGCAAGGCCGTGATGATATTCGGGTGCCTGAATTTTATCTTAATATTTTCCCAGGGAGAGGGGAAATCAGGGGGCGGCGACATCTGCGCCTTCAGCGAAGGATGCAGGTGAAAATCAAAAAAAGGCATAGGCGTGGTTTTTGGTATGTCGGGATTCAGCCGGCTAATACAAGTTGGGACAATTTTCGCTTTTAACAAATACCATTTTCGGGGTATGCGCCGGCTGAAAACAAAAAACCCTGTTCCGAAGCCCCGGAGGGTTTCAAAACAGGGTCTGGCCCGGCTGTTGTCCAGAACAGCCGGATTCCTGGTTTTCACTATTTAACCGTCTCGACAGCCGGGTCAGCGGGTTATGCGCAAAGTTCTACTTTGAACGCCAGGCTGAAATAGCTGAAGAAATCTCCTTTGTCGTTGGTACTGTGTCCGTTCCAGGCATGTCCGAATGTAAACGGATGCCTGTTTCCGGCAGCGGCTTCACCAATTCCAATGATTCCATCATTGGTTTGAAGGCGGAATCCATAGGTTTTGTCTTTTTTCAGTTCCACATGATCCAGTTCAAAACGGATCCAGTGGGTATCGTCATTCCTGTCTACAGGACGGGACGTATTGGCAATGGCATCACCCCATGTACGTGTCTGATTATCAAACTCATGCAGGGTTAATGCTACCTGTCCTGGCTGGGTAACTGCAGAAGCAAAAACCTGAATATTGTTCACTAATCCCTCGGAAGGGCAAATAAAAGTCTGACCGGCGAGGTGGTCCTGTGTCTGAGGACGAAGATGCCCGATCCAGAGTGTGGTATTATTCTGGGCCTGACTGATTACCGGGCGTGCGTGGCTGCTGTGTTGTTTAGTTTCCATAATCTATGTGATTTTAAAGTATAAATAAAAGGTACGGTTGCAGCGGATTGGTTGGGTATAGTAAGAGCTTCAACTATCTAACTCTGGCTATTATTTGTTTATTGTGTAAATGACTAAAATCAGCTACAAAATTAACATAGTGCCCTACTTAGTAGTTAGGGGGTTTTACCATTATTTAATAGTAAATTGTAGGAGCGATGGCGGGTAAAATGTGAATGTGGATAACCCCTGGAATCCGGTGAAAAACTGGTGCAGAAAGAAATATTTTGTCCTGAGACGATTTGCACTTTATTTCGCCGTCTGACTGACGGAACTTTCCCTGTTCGAAAAGCATCCCTTTCCGAAAACAAGATTGGAACCTGCCGGTAGTCGCCAGCCTGCCTGCTGTATGGTTGTGCTGGCTGATGGTTTAACTTTTTATTGCCTTAACTGAACATGGAACTGACAAATACCAATAAAGACCGGAAAAATAAGCGTAAGACAAACATTGATCTCGGGACAATGGTGTATGGCAAAGTACCTCCGCAGGCGAAAGACCTGGAGGAGGCTGTACTGGGTGCCATCATGCTGGAGAAAGGAGCCTTTGATGCCATTATCGAAATCCTGAAACCCGAATGTTTTTACGTAGATGCACACCAGCGGATTTTCAGTGCCATGCAGGGACTGGCCAATAAGAGTCAGCCGATCGATATTTTAACCATTGCGGAGGAACTCCGTTTCCGGGAGCAGCTCGATATGGTTGGCGGGGCGTATTATGTTACCAAACTGACAAATGCGGTGGTATCAGCCGCCAATATTGAAGCCCATGCCCGTATTATCCTGCAAAAATATATTCAGCGTGAACTGATCCGCATCAGTGGTGAAATCATCAGTGATGCATTTGAAGATTCCACGGATGTATTTGATCTGCTGGATGATGCGGAGAGCAAACTGTTCGAAATCACGAATAATAACCTGCGTAAGAATTTTGAGTCCATCGACTCCGTACTGGTGAATACCATTAAACGGATTGAGGACATGCGGCATAAAAATGAAGATGTTACCGGTGTACCCAGCGGATTTCCTTCGCTGGACCGGGTAACGTATGGCTGGCAGAGTACGGATCTGATTATTCTGGCTGCCCGGCCGGCCGTTGGTAAAACCGCTTTTGCCCTGAACCTGGCCCGCAATGCCGTGATGCATGCATCCAAGCCCACCGGGGTGGCGGTCTTCTCCCTGGAGATGAGTGCCGGTCAGTTGGTACAACGTATCCTCTCCGCCGAGAGTGAAATCTGGCTGGAGAAAATCAGCCGGGGTAAAATGGAAGAACATGAAATGAAACAACTCTATGCCAAAGGGGTCCAGCGATTGGCCCAGGCACCGTTGTTTATTGATGATACACCGGCATTGAACATTTTTGAACTGAGGGCCAAGTGCCGCCGGTTAAAAACCCGGAATAATATTGGACTGGTGATCATCGACTATCTGCAGCTGATGAGCGGTACCGGGGAAGGCAAACAAACCAACCGTGAACAGGAAATCAGTAATATCTCCCGTAACCTGAAAGGACTGGCGAAAGAATTAAGTATACCGATCATTGCCCTGTCGCAGTTAAGCCGGGCCGTGGAAACCCGGGGTGCTGGTAAAGACGGTAATAAAATGCCGCAGCTGAGTGACCTTCGTGAATCGGGAGCCATTGAGCAGGATGCGGACATGGTAATGTTCCTGTACCGGCCCGAATATTACGATATCACCACCAATGAACTGGGAGAGAATAACCGGGGAGAAACGCACGTGCGTATCGCCAAACACCGTAACGGTTCTCTGGAAACCATCAAGCTCAGGGCTTTACTGCATATTCAGAAATTTGTGGAAGATGATGCAGGAGGTTTTGGCGGTACCGGTCTCACCGGCAACTGGAAACCCGTCAGTGATGTGGATGGTGACGGTGGCGCCAAAGTATTTGTACAAACCGGCAGCCGGATGAATGATCTTCCGGATGATGATGATACGCCATTTTAAAGTAAAAAATCAAAAGTAAAAAGTCAAAAAGCTGAAAGCAGGTAACCTCAGACTTAATCGGATGAAGCTAAAGAACAAGTATATCGTTGCCGTGGCTTTAGCAGGGATCGTACTCATTATATTCGGGTCCCTCCGGCGGATTATGCATCATCCGGATGCGGAATGGTTGCTGAATGCCGGGTTTTACATCATGATTACTTCTATGCTGGCTTTAACAGTGAAGTTGTTGCTGAATAAAGAAAAAAATCATTTCCTGAATAAATAGCAAGCGCTGGCTATGGCACTTCCCTTTTTTTATTGCAGCGGGTATGACCCGGCACAAAAAAACCTGATCCTGGACGAGGAAACCAGCCGTCATGTGGTGCAGGTATTGCGGATGAAGGAAGGAGAGGAGCTGCATCTGACGGATGGTAAGGGACATTTGGGTTTGTGCAGTATTACGGATGCCAATAAAAAACATTGCTCAGTAGCCATAACAAAAACAACATTCAAACCTTCTGCTGCACGCAAAGTAACCATTGCGATTTCATTAGTAAAAAATAACAACCGCTTTGAATGGTTTCTGGAGAAAGCCACCGAGGTCGGGGTTGCGGAGATAATTCCACTTCTTTGTGAACGTACCGAGAAGGAACGTTTCCGGCATGACCGGATGAATGCGATCTGTATCAGCGCGATGCTGCAAAGTCAGCAGGTATGGTTGCCGGTATTACAGGAGCCACAAACATTTGCCGAAGTTATTACTGCAACCGGATCCTCCGTAAAGTATATTGCACATTGCCTGGAAGGCCGTAAATCCGCATTGCCGGCCAACGCATCCGATGTTTCCTCAATTATGCTCATTGGTCCGGAAGGAGATTTTACACCGGCGGAAATTGACACGGCAATCGCAAAAGGGTTCATGCCGGTAACCTTGGGTGAAACAAGACTCCGCACCGAAACCGCCGGTATAGTGACTGCGGTATGGCTGGTACAGGCACCGTCCCGCATATCAGAATAACCCCTTTTCCCGCGCCGTTTTTAATAATTGCTGGGTACTGCTGGCATTCAGTTTCTGCATCAGGTTTTTGCGGTGAGTTTCCACAGTGTATGGGCTCAGGAATAATTTCTCCGCTATTGCGGGCCCTTTCAATCCTTCATTCAACAGGTCAAGGATTTCTTTTTCTCTCCTTGTCAGTGCAGGTTTGTCTTCCAGCACACTGTTAACGGAGGCATACTGTTCCAGTACTTTTTCATTCGCTGATTTACTCAGAAATATTTTTCCGTTTAATACACGGTCGATGGCCTCGAGAAGTTCATCCCGTTCCATGTTTTTCAACAGGTAGCCATTGGCTCCGCGATGCAGCATCTGAGTAATGATAGAGGCGTCATTAGCCGACGTGAGCCCCAGAATTTTACTTTGTTTATTTTTTTGCCTTATTTGTTCACAGAGCCGTAAGCCATCAGTATCGGGCAAACTGATATCAAGCAGAATGATGTCCGGCTCGTTTGTTTCCAGGAATTCCATGGCTTCCTTTCCGTTCCGGGCGGTACCGCAGATATGGATATAATTCACATCTTTCAGCATCATGTAAATACCACCTGCAACGAGGGGGTGGTCGTCAATTATATAGAGTGTTATCATGAGCTTTGCGTTAAACAGATTCTTCATCAATTAAAAACTCCATAATCACTGTAGTGCCGATATCCTTTTGTGAATCGATTGTTATATTTCCGTTCAGATAGTTTACACGGCTTTTAATCGTATCCAGCCCCGCGTGTGGATGGCCGTCTGATTCTTCTAATCTGAATCCACGCCCATTGTCTTCCACAGTTACCATCAGCCGGTTGCCGTCGCGGTTAAATTGTATGAGGGCGGAACTGGCCTGCGCGTGCTTCATGATATTGTTCAGCAGTTCCTGTACAATCCGGTAAAGCATGATTTCCGTAGAGGCATTCATTCGTTTTTCCAGGCCGTAGGTTTGTAATCTCACTTGCAACAGTTTCCCGGCGCTGATATTACTGCACATGTCCTGTATCGCATGCGTCAGTCCGAGTTTCATCAGTACTTCCGGCATCATATTATGGGCAATCCGGCGGATCTCATCAGCGGCATTGTCGATCAGTTCAATGCTTTTGGTGAAAGTCGGATGTTGTTTGAGTTCTTCTTTTTCATGTTGAAGCGTACTGAAATACATTTTTACCGTACTGAACATTCCGCTCAGTCCGTCATGCAGGTCTTTGGCAATACGTGTACGTTCCGTCTCCTGACCATTGACCATGGATTGCAGGGAAACAACCTGTTGCTGGCGTTCAAGAAAAAGAATCTGGTCTTGTTGCAGTTTCCTGTCTTTTTCCGCGAGCAGACTTTTTTGCCGGCCGGACCGGTATAAAAGTCCCAGGATCAGCAACAGGGCGGCAGTCAGGATTCCGCCAATCATGATCAGCCGGTTTTTTTTGGTAACAGCCAGCTCTTTTTCAGTATTGGATAAGCGAAGCGTGGTAATTTCTTTTTCCGCTTTTTCGTGATTATATTTTGCTTCAAGGAAATTCAGCTCTTCTGTTTTTTCATCATTGTATATTTCCATCTGAAGATCCCGTGATTCTTTGAGATAGGGAGTTGCTTTTGCATATTCTCCTGTAGCCATGTATGCATCGGCCAGGTTATAGGCGATTTTAAACCGCATGTTTTTTAGTGACTGACTTTTAGCTGAGTCATACGCCTCCTTTAAATACCGGATCGCTTCCGGGTATTGCCTGAGTTTTAAATTTGTGAAGCCAATATAGTTCAGGGCCTCGGTGTGTTCCCGGTAATTCCCGTTCGATTTTGCCATTTGCAATGCGCTCAGATACGCCTTCATTGCGATGGCCGGATTATTCTCTACATCCAGGGCGTGATTTCCTTTCATTTTGGAAAGCATAAGTGAAAAGTCGTTTTTCTGGCGCTCTGTCAGTTCAAAATTATCCAGGCCATTCTGAATACTGTCCAGCAGACCGGTAGCCTGAGGTATACTGTCATAACTTATATATGACTGATATGATTCATAGAAATACTCCATTTTCATACGACCATTCAATTTGGTGAAAAAGGCGGCCGTTTTTTTCAGGTAATCGAGACCTTTGGCGGGCATTTTCAACTGTCGGTAATCGCTGGCAATATTCAGATAGATGATCGCAAGTCCATTGTGGTTTTCAGGCATGAGGATTTCTGCAATTTCCTGCGCCTTTAAACGATAACTGAGTGCATTGTTGAAGTCGCCGTTTGAGTTAAATATATTGCCAAGATTATTATACGCCATCATTCTGGACCGTTCCCGCAAACTGTCACGGGCCACTGTCTGACTGTACCGGATCAGCTCATTGTATGCCTCCATACTTTTACTCCATTCGCTTTTTCCCCGGTGATAATTACCAATGGCCAGCAGGCTATGAAGCATCCCGGTATGATAAGTGGATTTCAATGAGATGTTACGCGCCTGTTCCAGTTTCTCCAATACAGGCACATCCGGATTGTTTTTTTTCAGCAACTGATTTGCCAGGGCTAATAAGGCGTCCACCCTGACTGTATCTTCCTTTGAATTCCTGATGACCTGTTGCAGGCTGTCTTCAGTTGTTTTCTGAGCGCCGGCATTTGGTAAACCGGTGAGCAAAGCCGCCACAGGCAGGAAGAAAAAAAGGAAGAATAGTTTTGTTTTATCCATGGAGAGCAGTTGTTTAGAACGGAAAAATAGTGATTCAGCAACAATTATCGCTACCTGAATTCAGGTAGTTTGGTTGTTTGCAATTCAGCCTATTCAGGTATAGGGATGCACCGCCTTCTCTTGCATCTTTGGCTCATTAAAAAATGATGCCATGCGTTACACCGTTTTAGTTTTTCTGATACTGTTTACCTGCCAGGTAATGGCCCAGGAAAAAGAATCAGCTTCCGGGAGGCTGAATCCCAGTGAATTTTCAATCCCCGCTTCCCCCGTTTTTGATCTGATGGGCGTTACTCCTTCACAGATCAACCGGACATCCGACATCAAAAATTTTAAAGTGGACTGGTCGTTTAAGGCCTGGCGTCTGAACCCC
>Ga0209480_10000246_pt1 | contig 47737 bp, 33 predicted proteins | sample JI61114C2DNA_FD_187501 | JGI IMG/M metagenome (GOLD analysis project Ga0209480, IMG submission 187501) | Wastewater effluent complex algal communities from Wisconsin, to seasonally profile nutrient transformation and Carbon sequestration -... | ecosystem: Engineered > WWTP > Effluent > Algae...
ATCAGATGACAGAAGGGTGGTATTTCAACGTTGACTCCATCACGCCTAGCGACGCAACTTCAAAGTCTCCCACCTATCCTACACATCGGGCAGCCGATGTCAATGTGAAGCTATAGTAAAGGTGCACGGGGTCTTTTCGTCCCGTTGCGGGTATCCGGCATCTTCACCGAAACTACAATTTCACCGAGCTCGTGGCCGAGACAGTGTCCAGATCGTTACACCATTCGTGCAGGTCGGAACTTACCCGACAAGGAATTTCGCTACCTTAGGACCGTTATAGTTACGGCCGCCGTTTACTGGGGCTTCGATTCAAAGCTTCGCCTTGCGGCTGACCTCTCCTCTTAACCTTCCAGCACCGGGCAGGTGTCAGGCCTTATACGTCATCTTTCGATTTCGCAAAGCCATGTGTTTTTGTTAAACAGTCGCCTGGACCTTTTCATTGAAACCAACTTGCGTTGGTAGCGCTTATCCCGAAGTTACGCGCTTAATTTGCCTAGTTCCTTAGCCACGGATCACTCGAGCGCCTCAGGATACTCTCCTTGACCACCTGTGTCGGTTTGAGGTACGGGCGGCCCATATCTGAAGCTTAGAGGTTTTTCTAGGAAGTCTGATTAGGGTCAATGCATTCGGCCGAAGCTTCCTGCTACTGTCGGATTTCAGCAACACCGGTGGATTTACCTGCCAGCGCTATACCTACGTCCTTTACCGTGCTATTCCGTCAGCACGGAGACCTTTCACTCCTCCGTCACCCCATCGCAATATGGGTCGGTTCCAGAATATTGACTGGATGTCCATCGGCTTCGCCTGTCGGCTATACCTTAGGTCCCGACTAACCCTGATCCGATTAACGTTGATCAGGAAACCTTGGTCTATCGGCGGGCATGTTTTTCACATGCCTTATCGTTACTTATGCCTACATTTTCTTTTCCGGACGCTCCAGCATAGCTCACGCTACACCTTCAACGCAGACCGGAATGCTCTTCTACCACTGCGTATTGCTACGCAGTCCACAGCTTCGGTGGTGTGTTTAATGCCCGATCATTATCCATGCCGGATCGCTCGACTAGTGAGCTGTTACGCACTCTTTAAATGAATGGCTGCTTCCAAGCCAACATCCTAGCTGTCAGTGCAATCCGACCTCGTTAGATTCAACTTAACACACACTTGGGGACCTTTAGCCGATGGTCTGGGTTATTTCCCTTTCGCGCATGGACCTTAGCACCCATGCGCTCACTCCCGGATATTGAGTTATGGCATTCGGAGTTTGTCCGGGTTTGGTAGGCGGTGAAGCCCCCTAGCCCGATCAGTAGCTCTACCTCCATAACTGTACGTCCGAGGCTGCACCTAAATGCATTTCGAAGAGTACGAGCTATCTCCCAGTTTGATTAGCCTTTCACCCCTAATCACAGCTCATCCGAAGACTTTTCAACGTCTACCGGTTCGGTCCTCCATTCCGTGTTACCGGAACTTCAACCTGGCCATGAATAGATCACTCAGGTTTCGCGTCTGCCGCCACTGACTACACGCCCTGTTAAGACTTGCTTTCGCTTCGGCTGCGGGACTTAATCCCTTAACCTTGCCAGTGACGAGCAACTCGTAGGCTCATTATGCAAAAGGCACGCCGTCACCCGCCCGAAGGCAGGCTCCGACCGCTTGTAGGCGTACGGTTTCAGGGTCTATTTCACTCCTCTGTTCGAGGTTCTTTTCACCTTTCCTTCACAGTACTGGTTCGCTATCGGTCTCTCAGTAGTATTTAGCCTTACCGGATGGTTCCGGTAGATTCAGACAGGATCTCACGTGTCCCGCCCTACTCAGGATACCACTAGGTATCGCATACATGCCGTGTACGGGACTGTCACCCGCTATGGTCCAACTTTCCAGAAGGGTTCCACTATGTATACGAAGTCCACGTTGTGGTCCTACAACCCCAATTCCGCCGAAACGGCATTGGTTTGGGCTGGCCCCTGTTCGCTCGCCACTACTAGGGGGATCACTACTTGTTTTCTTTTCCTCCGGGTACTTAGATGTTTCAGTTCCCCGGGTTAGCTCCCTTTTCAGGGTAATACCACTTCATGGTACTGGGTTGCCCCATTCGGAAATCCATGGATCACAGGTCATTATGCACCTCCCCATGGCTTATCGCAGCCTATCGCGTCCTTCATCGCCTCTGAGAGCCAAGGCATCCACCATACGCCCTTAGTAACTTTTCGACCTCTTATGGTCTTACTTATGGACCGATTTCTCGGTCCGTCTTGGTCAGTTCAACAATACGTCAAAGAACGGTTCTCCTTTCGGAGCATTGTGTCCGCCGTCGCCTTCGCAAAAGCGGACATTGAGTGGAGAATATCGGAGTCGAACCGATGACCTCCTGCTTGCAAAGCAGGCGCTCTAGCCAGCTGAGCTAATCCCCCGTTTCCTATCCCTGGTAGTCCTGCGCAGATTTGAACTGCGGACCTCTACATTATCAGTGTAGCGCTCTAACCAGCTGAGCTACAGGACTAGGAGACGGCAACGGATGGCACCGTTTGGTAAGTATTATCCATCTGAGAGAAAGCAAACGTCCAGCCCTGCCTTTCGGCAGAGTTAAGAGACCCTTCAAGAGCAGTTCTCTAAAAAGGAGATGTTCCAGCCGCACCTTCCGGTACGGCTACCTTGTTACGACTTAGCCCCAGTCACCGACTTTGCCCTAGGTAGCTCCTTGCGGTCACCAACTTCAGGCACTTTCGGCTTCCATGGCTTGACGGGCGGTGTGTACAAGGCCCGGGAACGTATTCACCGCATCATGGCTGATATGCGATTACTAGCGATTCCAGCTTCACGGAGTCGGGTTGCAGACTCCGATCCGAACTGAGACGAGTTTTAGAGATCAGCATCCGGTCACCCGGTAGCTTCCCATTGTTCCTCGCCATTGTAGCACGTGTGTAGCCCAGGACGTAAGGGCCGTGATGACTTGACGTCGTCCCCACCTTCCTCACCGCTTACGCGGGCAGTTCCGTTAGAGTCCCCGGCATTATCCGCTGGCAACTAACAGTAGGGGTTGCGCTCGTTATGGGACTTAACCCGACACCTCACGGCACGAGCTGACGACAGCCATGCAGCACCTCGCACGTTGTCCGAAGAAGATCACGTTTCCGCGACTGTCAACGTACGTTCAAGCCCTGGTAAGGTTCCTCGCGTATCATCGAATTAAACCACATGCTCCACCGCTTGTGCGGGCCCCCGTCAATTCCTTTGAGTTTCAATCTTGCGATCGTACTCCCCAGGTGGATCACTTAACGCTTTCGCTAGGTGACCGACAGTATGTCGCCGATCACGAGTGATCATCGTTTACGGCGTGGACTACCAGGGTATCTAATCCTGTTCGCTCCCCACGCTTTCGTGCCTCAGCGTCAGTTTCGTCTTCGTGAGCTGTCTTCACTATCGGTGTTCTGTGCCATATCTAAGCATTTCACCGCTACACGGCACATTCCGCCCACGTCAAACGTACTCAAGAACAACAGTATCAACGGCAATTCTACAGTTAAGCTGCAGGCTTTCACCGCTGACTTATTGTTCCGCCTACGCACCCTTTAAACCCAATGAATCCGGATAACGCTTGCACCCTTCGTATTACCGCGGCTGCTGGCACGAAGTTAGCCGGTGCTTATTCCAACGGTACCGTCAACCCGGGACACGTCCCGGGGTTTCTTCCCGTTTAAAAGCAGTTTACAACGCGTAGCGCCTTCTTCCTGCACGCGGCATGGCTGCGTCAGAGTTGCCTCCATTGCGCAATATTCCTCACTGCTGCCTCCCGTAGGAGTCTGGTCCGTGTCTCAGTACCAGTGTGGGGGATAACCCTCTCAGGCCCCCTACCGATCGTAGTCTTGGTGAGCCGTTACCTCACCAACAAACTAATCGGGCGCATGGTCATCCTTTACCGCCGGAGCTTTCAAAACAAGATGATGCCATCTCGTTTATTATGGAGCATTAATCCGAATTTCTTCGGGCTATTCTCCAGTAAAGGGCAGATTCCATACGTGTTACGCACCCGTGCGCCGGTCGTCAGCGGAAGCAAGCTTCCCTGTTACCCCTCGACTTGCATGTGTTAAGCCTGCCGCTAGCGTTCATCCTGAGCCAGGATCAAACTCTCCATTGTAAGTTTGTTTGATCTGGCTCTTAAAAAAAACCTCCCCTTGCGAAATTCTTGCGAATTCCACAGGGACATTCACTTTTCTCAGAATGGACAATACGTCAAAGAACGATTCAAGTTTCCGACCGCTGCCGGACTTGTTTTTCTTGTTTGTGCGCCTTCCGTTCAACAAACGTCTCCCGGAAGGGGGTGCAAATGTAGAGCGATCTTTTGATCCACCAAGCGTTGTTGAAACTTTATTTTTTCAACTCCTCTTGGACCTCCACAACACATCCCCAATACCGGGGCGCTCAAAGAACGTTTTCTCGAAAGCGGCTGCAAATGTACAGCTATTTTCCATAGGTGCAACTCCCCCGCGAAATATTTTCTTGAGGCAGGCACGTTGGCGGCTTTCGTGATGAGCGGAAATGCAGTGCTGTAGCGGGATTCAGAGCATGTGAGGATGGATGGAACAAGTTGATGGTAATGGGTATCGGGTATCGGGTAGAGGGTACTGCCGACGCTGCATGCTGCAACTCCCGATGAAATCGAGGCTGTTGCCGCTGCCGACTGCCACTGCCGACTGCGGTTGCAGCTACCCTACCCTCAAGGCGTGCTCAACGCCACAGGCAGTACTTTGCCGTTGTAGAAGTTGTGACCTTCAAGCACGAAGCGCGCCACGTAAGCGCCCATCGCTGATGGCGTTATCGGGGCTTTGTAGCCGGGGAATGCGGCGCGCAGCATGTCGGTATCCACCGAACCAATGCAGAGGCTGTTTACGCAGACATCTTTGTCCTTGAGCTCTTCCGCCAAGCATTCGCACACGCATGCAAGTGCGGCTTTACTGGCGCTGTAGGCCATAAGGCCGGGGAATTTGGCGCTGCCTTGAAAACCGCCCATGCTGCTAATACCGACAATGTGCCCTTTGGGATTTCCCGCTAAGGAATTGGCTAAGGCCTGCGCCAAAAGAAGCGGTACCGTAGCATTGAGGTGATATAGCCGAGCGGCATCCGCTGTAGTCCATTCCCCGAATGGACGTGTAATGAGAAGGCCTGCATTGTTCACCAAGCCATGGAGACGCCTACCTGCTACCTGCTTCTTGACAAGCGCTATGGCATGTTCTTCAGCAAGGTCTGCTACGATAGGCTCAAAGGTGCCGGACGCACCCGCGCATTCCGACGTCAATGTATCCAAGCCTTTCGCATCGCGGGCTACGCCGATCACGGTGCAGCCATGCTGCAATACCAATGCTTTCGCCGTTTCACGGCCCACGCCCTTGCTGGTTCCGGTTACTACGACTAATCGATCTGCTGCGTTCATTGCCTGCTTATCCCCCATTGCGTCTGCTTGAAAAGCTTCGGGACGAATGTAAAGTGTTCAGCAAAGAGACACAGCGTCCACAATGCCGTCGCCCCACAACCAAAGGCGTGTCGCGTTCGAACTTTTCCTATTTCGTTTTTCGCTCAGTCGGCAGGGCCATCACATCGCCCAACTGCCCCATCTGCCGAAGCACCCACGCCTGCCGCTTCCTTACGTACGCGGAAGGTTTGCACGCATCGAAACGGCGTGGCGATGGCAGCACTGCCGCTATTAAAGCGGCTTGCTCGCGCGAAAGCGTAGATGCCGGTTTGCGGAAGCATTGCCGCGCGGTGGCCTCTACGCCGAAGCGGCCCAGCCCCGTTTCGGCGACGTTGAGGTACATCTCCAAAATGCGCTCTTTGGGCCATAAGGCTTCGATCAAAACCGTAAACCACGCTTCCAGGCCTTTGCGCAAGTAGGTTCTGCCAGGCCAGAGGAAAACGTTCTTCGCTGTTTGTTGGCTGATGGTGCTGGCCCCGCGCACCTTCTTGCTTTGCTCGTTATGGTCGATGGCTTTGCGCATGGCTTCGATATCGAAACCGTGATGCTCCATGAAAAGTTGGTCTTCGGAAGCGATCACTGCCAACGGCATGGCGGGTGAAATGGCGTTGAGCGGGACCCATTTGCGGGTAATGCCATCCTGTTGTGCGGCCTGCGCGGCCATTTCCCATGTTACCGGCGGAGGAATGAAACGCAGCAGGAGCACCCAAAGGACGCAGACGACAACGGACCAGAAGACCGTTGCGGCGAGGACGGCGGCACTGCGGCGAATCATGGCTGGGACTGGCGAGGCGAATGTAGAGCCGCTTCGGTCCGAACTTCGACGATCTGGCGGAAAGTTCTACTTCCCTGCTTGCCTGCGCACGATCAAGTGGTGCCCCACCAATGCTGCTCCACCGCAGATGGCCACCATAACAAAGTAAGGCAGCGGGTTGTCTTGCCCGTTTACCATGGCGTAAGTCTGGAAAAGGTAACCGAGCAGGAGGCCGATGCCCGCACCAATACCGAGGAGACCGAACTTCAAGCTGCGGAATTGGTCTGCTTCGGAAGGTGGTTCTGCCGTGGCGAGGCCTTTCTCGATCATGGCCATGCGCTGGCGGTGTCGGGCGGTTACCCAGATATAGAACATGCCGAAAGCGGCGGTGAAGACGATCAACGGGACTAACACTTCCGATGCTGGGGTATCCATGTTTTTCAGGGGTTTGGGGAATAGGACGCGGTTGCCGACCGTGGAGGTTACGATCCATTGGTACCAACCGGCACAACCACTTCAACACGCACCAAACCATTCATGGAAAATTGGCGGGAATGAAAGAGCGTTGCCCCGATCTTCGTGTAACCGGCAATGCGGCAACAAGCGTCCCATGGTGGAGATCTTTTGGAGGAGCACGAAACCATAGCCCTGATCCTTGGCGGCGACCAAAGCGCTTTTGTGGCGCTGATGGGCCGTTACAAGCACATGGTGCATACCATTACTTGGCGCGTGCTGCGGAATGAAATGGACGCGGAAGAAGTGACACAAGACGTTTTCGTGAAAGTTTACCAGCGGCTCGGCGAATTCAAGGGCCAAGGGAAATTCTCCACGTGGTTGTACAGCATCGCTTACCGCATGGCGATCTCGGCTTTGCGCAGCCGAAAGAAACCCACAGGTTCACTCGAAGAACTTTCCGCCGTTGGGAAAGAGCCTGCTTCTGAAATGGCCAACCCCATTGATGAGCGCGCTGCGATCTTGGAAAAAGCGTTACGTACCTTGTCTCCGGAAGACTCCGCCGTGATGACCATGTTCTACTTGGAGGAATTCAGCGTGGAGGAGATCGTAACCGTAACCGGCATGGGTGCGTCCAATGTGAAAGTGAAGCTGCACCGATGCCGTAAACAATTACACGGGGTGCTTGAGCAACAATTGAAAGGTGAAACATGGACCTTGATGACGAGCGCATGAGCCGGAAAGACCCGTTGACCGGGCTTTTCCAAGAGGTGGGTAGGCGCCCAGCGGCTTCCGGCTTGGAGGCCCAAGTCATGGCACGGATCGAGGCCCTTCCGGCAGCTTCAGCTTCCGCGTCCGCACAACCTTTGATCGGAAAATGGGTTTGGTGGGTGCTCGCGGTATTGGCAGGCATCTTGGTGGCTTATGCTTTGTCCTTACCCACAAGCGCGCTACCAGCTGCACCAGCTATCACTTGGTTCACCACAGGCATGCACGATGTCTTGGCCTTGATCGCCTCGCGATGGACAATGGGCATCCTATTATGCACGGCGGGGCTGTTCTTGCTGGACAATTGGGCTTCGGCGAAGTTCAATGTGGTAAGCCGGCAGTGAACGGCCAAGTGCCGTTCGACAAGGCCCGGAAGGCGGGTAACCCATAGGTGTAAGGGTTTCCCCGACCTCCTTATTGCTCCTCCAAAATTCCCGGCAACACACCTTCGTAAACAGCACGTGCCTCTTCAATGGTGCCGAAGGACTCGTCATCTATGCGCAGCTTGCCTTTGGTAACGTGACCCAGCAGGATGAAAGGCACCTTGCTGATGCGCATCAGGTCGAGGAAGCCTGTTTCCTGTTCCTCCGTGATGGTGGCCACTGCACGGCCTTGGCCTTCGCCGAAGAGGAAGGCATCGGGGCGGATCTCGCTGTCTGTCACAATGTCGAAGCCGAGGCTGTTGTGCAGGCCCATTTCCACGAGCGTGGTCCACAAGCCGCCATCGCTTACATCGTGTACGGCGGTGACCAGTTTGCGTTTGATGAGGTGCGTAACGGCCACGTGCATGCGGTGTTCGTCCGCGAGGTTGAAATAGGGCGCGGGTGAACGTTGCACGTTGTGGTAGCGCGCGAGGTACTCGCTGCAGGCCATGTCTTCCGTGACGGTACCGATGAGGAAGATGAGGTTGCCCTTCGCTTGGAAGGAAAGGCCCATGGCGTTCGCCATGTTCGGCACCACGCCCACCATGCCGATCGTTGGCGTGGGGAAAACGGCGACATCCTTGCCGTTGATGTTGGACTGGTTGTAGAAGCTCACATTACCGCCGGTGACGGGTGTTTTGAACTCCTTGCACGCCTCGCCCATGCCTTTGATGGCCTGTTCGAACTGCCAATACACTTCGGGATCATACGGGTTTCCGAAGTTGAGGCAGTTGGTAACTCCGGCGGGTTCACCACCGCTGCACACGATGTTGCGCGCGGCCTCGCTCACGGCGATCATGGTGCCGATGTACGGGTCCGCATGCACGTAGCGCGCGTTGCAATCCACGCTCATGGCGAGCGCTTTGGTCCCTCCGGATTCCTTCAGCAGCACAAGGCCCGCATCGCTGGGCGCATTGGTGCCCATGTTCCCGGTGCGCACCATGCTGTCGTATTGCTCGTAAACCCAGCGTTTGCTGGCGATGTTGGGGCTGGCGAGCAACTCGTAGCCCACATGCTTCAAATCATCCGGCTCGGGAACCATGTCCGTTTTGAACTTCGCGTTCTCTGCGATGTACGCTGGCTTTTTACTGGTGCGCGTGTATACGGGCGCACCACCGCCAAGCACGAGGCTTTCGGCGGGCACTTCAGCTACCAGCGTGCCGTTCCAGAAGTAGCGGACTTGGCCGCCATCGGTCACGGTTCCGATCTCTTTGCAGTGAAGGTCCCACTTGTGGAAAATGTCCTGCACTTCTTTTTCGCGGCCTTTCTTCACCACCACGAGCATGCGTTCCTGGCTTTCGCTCAGCAGGATCTCCCACGGCTGCATGTCCGCTTGGCGCAGGAGCACTTTGTCCAATTGGAGGTCCATGCCGCTTTCGCCCTTGGCGCTCATTTCACAGGTGCTGCAGGTAATGCCCGCCGCGCCCATGTCCTGCATGCCGATGATGGCGTCGGTGTGGGACAATTCCAGCGAGGCTTCAAGCAGCAATTTCTCCATGAAGGGGTCGCCCACTTGCACGGCGGGCAGGTCGTCCATGCTGGTGCCGGTGATGTCCTTGCTGGCGAATGATGCACCGAGGATGCCGTCCTTTCCAGTGGCACTGCCCACGATGAACACGGGATTGCCAGCACCATGGCTCGTGGCGCTGATCACCTTGTCGGCGCGAACGATGCCCACGCTCATGGCGTTCACCAGCGGATTGGTGGTGTAGCAGGGATCGAACCACGTTTCGCCGCCGAGCACAGGTACACCGAACGCGTTGCCGTAATCGCCGATGCCTTTCACCACCCCGCGCATGTGCCAGCGGCTGCTGGCTTGGTTGGCGATGTCGCCAAATCGGAGGCTGTTGAGCTGCGCAATGGGCCGCGCGCCCATGGTGAAGATGTCGCGGTTGATGCCGCCCACGCCGGTGGCCGCACCTTGGTAGGGCTCGATGGCGCTGGGGTGGTTGTGGCTTTCGATCTTGAACGCGCAGGCCCAACCGTCGCCGATGTCGATGAGACCGGCGTTCTCCTCCCCTGCTTCGGCAAGCAACTTCGGGCCGGAGCGCGGCAGGGTTTTCAGCAGGTTGATGGAATTCTTGTAGGAGCAATGCTCGCTCCACATGGCGCTGTACACGGCCACTTCGGTAAAGTTGGGCACCCGGCCCAGCACCTCGCAGATGCGGTCGAATTCCTCAGGAAGCAGGCCGAGCTTTTGCGCGGTTTCCAGTGTGGCAGGCGGATTGTGCAGAGTGGCGGCGCTGGACTTGAGCTGCGGGGCCGGTTTTGTCTTGGTTGGCATGGGAGTACAAAGTAACGGTTAATGGGCAAGTGGGCGGCGCATGGTGGACCTACCTTCGCCCAAAACCACCTCGTATGCGAAACGCCTCCTTTTTATTGATGTTGCTGCCCTTCTCCGTATTCGCGCAAACCACCCATACTGTTCAGGTTGTCGGTACACCCGGCGGTGTTACACCCGCTTATGTTCCAGCCAACATCACAATTGATCTAGGCGACCAGATAGAATGGATCTGCAACCAAGGCAGCCACAACGTGTATGCGGAACTGGACAGTTTCCCCAACAACCCGGCACCGTTCAACAGTGCGCCCACGGCGCAGACCAGCCCATGGACCTACGATTTCACCTTTACAGTGGCGGGGTTCTACAACTACGGTTGCAACGGTGGCTCTATTCAATTTCCACACTGGACCACGCAGCAAGGCACGGTAACGGTGTTAGATCCCAGCGGCATTGCCGAAGTGGAAGGCTGGGGCCGCGTTTCGGTATTTCCCATGCCGGCCAATGGCGTGCTTTATGTTGAAACTGGGAACCGGAATATTTCCCGTTGTGAGCTGCTTTCTGCAGATGGCCGGGTTATGAAAACTCAAATAGGCAACGGTTCCACGATGACAATTCCGGTAGCTGAGTTGACTGCTGGCGCTTATTTGGTGCGCATTACCGATTCAGATGATCAAGTGTTGGTGCGGCACTTCGTGAAAGAGTGAGTTTAGTTGTCCGTTGTTAGTTCTCAATTGTTAGGCGGCCTCATGCCGCCTTCAAACCGCCATGCATTTGCAGTACAATTTTCCATTGTACACAAGCTGGCCAGCTGCTGCGCAAAAAGCGCTGCACTCTGACAACTGACAACTACCGCTCCGCGTTCAGCTTCTTCGCGGCCTCGATCAACTTGGGCAGCACCTCGAAGGCATCGCCCACAATGCCGTAATCGGCAGCTTTGAAGAACGGAGCTTCGGGATCGGTGTTGATCACGGCGATGACCTTGCTACCGTTCACGCCGGCGAGGTGTTGAATAGCACCGCTGATGCCGATAGCGATGTAGAGGTTTGGGCGGATGGCGATGCCGGTCTGACCCACGTGCTCATGGTGCGGGCGCCAATCCATGTCGGCCACGGGGCGGCTGCATGCGGTTGCGGCGTGGAGCTCTTTCGCGAGCTGTTCCACCATGCCCCAGTTCTCAGGACCTTTCATGCCACGGCCGGCGCTCACTACGATCTCGGCTTCCGGCAAGGGAATGCCCTCGCCCGCCTTGCGCACTTCCTTCACGGTGACTTTCGCAGCGCCCAGGTCGCCGCTGTATTCTTCCACGGTAGCGGTGCCTGAAACGGCTTCCACGGGAATGCTGTTCGGCAGCAAGCTGATCACCTTCACGGGCGTTTTCAGTTCCACCCAGGCTTGCGCTTTACCGCTGAACACATTGCGCTTGATGAGCCCTTGGTCGTTCGGCAACGTAATCGCACCGGCCACTTCGCCAGCATTCAGCTTGGCGCCTACACGCGGGGCCACGGCCTTGCCGGTATCGTCATGGCTGAAGACGATCCACTTCGCGCCCTCCTTCGTGGCCACATCGGCCACCAAGCGGGTAAGCTGCTGGCTGTCGGCATCACCGATGTTGCGGGCCACCACCACTTTGTTGGTGTCCAGTGCCGCGAGCCTCTCTGCCGAAGCATCACCGAAGGTCACCAAAGTGAGCGAGGTGCCGTCCTTGCTGGCCAGTTTGCGGCCGTAGGTCAATGTTTCCAGTGCGCTCTTGGCCACTTTTTCACCGCGGGTATCCGCGAATACGATCACGCTCATTTTTCTTTTTTTGGACTGGTCGATCGAACGGATCGACTGTACGGATGCTTGTATTGTAATTCTCTGTGCCTCTGTGGTGAACCTTCTACTCCAATTTTCAGATCACCTTGGCCTCACTATGCAGCAGCTCGATCAGCTTCCCAGCCTCTTCCGCGGGAATCATCTTCACTGCTTGTTTGGGCGGTGGCAACTCAAATTTCACGGTGGTGCTCAATGCTTCGGTTGCGGCAGCGGGTACCACTTGCAAAGGTTTGGTGCGTGCAGCCATGATGCCGCGCATGTTCGGGATGCGCTGCTCGGCCATGCCTTTGGCGCAGCTCACCACCAGCGGCAGTGCGCATTCCAACACTTCCACGTCGCCGCGCACATCGCGTTCAGCCGTGGCCTTGTTGTCGGCAACGTCCAGTTTGCCGGCCAGTGAAATGAACGGCAGGTCCAACATTTCGGCGAGCATAGGTCCTACTTGGCTGCCGTTGTGGTCGATGGTCTCTTTGCCTGCGAGAATGAGGTCAAAGCCTTTGTCCTTCGCGTAAGCCGCTACTTGGGCCGCTACATCGTGTCCGTCTTTAGGGGCAGTATCGATGCGTACGGCATCGTCAGCACCTATGGCCAACGCCTTACGGATCGTGGGATCGGTCTCTGCGCCGCCCACGGTGATGGTGGTGACGGTGCCGCCCTGCGCTTCTTTCAATTCCAAGCCGCGCACCAAAGCGTACCATTCGTCGTAAGGATTCACGATGAACTGGATGCCACTTGCGTCGTAGGCGGTATTGTCGTTGGTGAAGGCGATGCGGGCCGTTGTATCCGGCACGTGGCTGATAAGGACGAGGATCTTCATGAACTCAAAATCTTTTCGGGCGGCAAAGTTAGCAACTGGTGATCGGTTGGTCATGATCGGCAGTTAGTGATCGGTGATCGGGCGCGTACATTCCGCCAGCCTATTGCAACTGCCCGCTGCATTTACCCAAACCGCCACGAGGCGGATTATCCCCGAAGTTTGCGAACCAAATCGCCATAGCCTTGTTGCAACCAGAATGCCGATAGCCAAGCCAGCAGCCCCAAAAGCCTACCATGGGCTAAAGAAGCGAATTCACGACTTCCTGCACTTCGCCAAGCGGATCTTGGTTGAATACGGAAAAGACAACACCTTTGACCTAGGGGCTGCATTGGCGTATTACACCATCTTCTCCATCGTGCCACTGCTGTTGGTGGTCATTTCCGTGAGCGGCATCGTGGCCGGGCCGGATGCCGTGCGCGGCCAGGTGTTCGGGCAGTTGAGCGGGCTGGTCGGTCCGGAAACGGCGAAGGCTTTGCAGGACATGCTGGGCGCGGCCTACATCAGCGGGAAGGGCTGGTTGGCCACGGTGATCGGGCTAATCACCTTGTTCATTGGTGCAACGGGCATTTTCAATTCGCTGAAGAACTCGTTGAACCGGATGTGGGAGATCGAGCCGAAGCCGAAGAACTCGGTGGTCCACTTCTTCGTGTCGCGGTTGCTGTCATTTTCCTTTGTGATGGGCTTGGGCTTTCTGCTGATCATCACCTTTACGTTGAACGCGATCGTGAGCGGCTTTGCGGACCGGCTGGGCAACCGGCTCCCGGAGCTTGGCCCCGTGCTTTTGCAAGTCACTTCATTCGTGATCACCTTCTCCATCAGCACGTTCGTATTCGCGTGCATTTTCAAATTTCTGCCAACTGTAAGGATCGCTTGGCGCGATGTTCTTCCCGGCGCGGCTTTCACCACGGTACTTTTCATTCTGGGTGAGAAGATCATTAGTCTGTACTTCGATACCACGGACCCCACCTCCTCCTTTGGCGCCGCAGCTGGTTTGATCTCGTTGCTCATCTGGACCTTCTATAGTTCGCAGACCTTTTTCTTCGGAGCAGAATTCGTTTATGTGTGGTGCGAAGTGAAAGGCAGGCCTATACAGCCCGGCACGGATGCTGTTCGCGTGGTGCGGCAGATAGTGAAGCTGGACCATGGGAAGGTGGTTGAGCGGGCGGAATAAGACCCAGGCACAGTCAAAAAAACCGAAGTGCTTCAGAGCGATACCTTTGGCACCCAACAATTTTCTTTCCATGCGCACCATCCAATTCCGTGAAGCCCTGAACGAAGCCATGAGCGAGGAGATGCGCCGTGACCCGAACGTGTTCCTCATGGGCGAAGAAGTGGCGGAATATGATGGCGCGTATAAAGTGAGCAAAGGCATGCTGGCGGAATTCGGTGCTAAGCGCATCATCGACACGCCGATCGCCGAGCTGGGCTTCACGGGCATCGCTGTTGGTGCGGCCATGAACGGCCTGCGGCCCATCGTGGAGTACATGACTTGGAATTTCGCGGTGCTGGCCAGCGACCAGATCATCAACTCAGCGGCGAAAATGCTGCAGATGAGCGGCGGGCAATTCCATGTGCCCATCACCTTCCGTGGCGGCAACGGCAGCGCGGGGCAGCTTGCTGCCACGCACAGCCAGAGCTACGAGAGCATGTACGCCAACATTCCGGGCCTGAAGGTGATCACACCGAGCAATCCGTATGACGCCAAGGGATTGCTGAAAGCCGCCATCCGCGATGACGACCCCGTGCTGTTCATGGAAAGCGAGCGCATGTATGGCGACAAAGGCGAAGTGCCGGATGGTGAATACCTGTTGCCCATTGGCGTGGCGGACATCAAGCGGCCCGGCACGGATGCCACCATCGTGAGCTTCGGCAAAATGATGAAGGTGGCGCTGGAAGCCGCAGCAGAACTGGCAAAAGAGGATATTGAATGCGAGGTGATCGACCTGCGCACCATCCGTCCGCTGGACTTGGCCACGATCATCACTTCCGTGAAGAAGACCAACCGCTTGGTGGTGGTGGACGAGAATTTCCCCTACGGCAGCATTGCGAGCGAAATCGCGTTCCGCGTGCAGCGCCATGCCTTCGACCACCTCGACGCACCTGTGATACGGGTAACTCAGGCCGACACGCCGCTGCCTTTCGCTCCTAACCTCATCGATGAGTCCTTGCCCAGCGTGAAGCGTGTGGTGGAAGCGGTGAAGAGCGTTTCGTACGTGAAGTGATCTCCCCGGTTCGTTAGGGAGAACTACAAAGCAATTTCGCCCGGTTCGAGAGGAGGAATGACGAAGCGATCTTTGATTCGCGTCCATTATCCCCGTATTCACCTATTTTCGCGCCCCCCGCGAGATGGGGTACCAAACAAAGAAGCCACAAAAGCAAGCAGACGGACATGGGAATTGAATTGATGTACTACATCCCGGTGATGGGCCTTATCGGCCTCGCGGTGATGATCGGCAAAGCCCTCTGGGTGAACAAGCAGGACGCCGGTGACGCGAACATGCAGGAACTGGCGGGCTACATTGCCCGTGGTGCCAGCGCGTTTTTGAAAGCGGAATGGAAGGTGCTTGGCGTGTTCGCCGTTATCGCCGCGATCTTGTTGGCATGGAGCGGCACATTGCATGAGAACAGCGATTGGGTGATCGCGATCGCCTTTTTGATCGGAGCATTCTTCAGTGCTTTTGCCGGATGGATCGGCATGAACATCGCCACCAAGGCCAATGTGCGTACCACGCAAGCGGCGCGTACAAGCCTGAAGAAAGCATTGCAAGTCTCCTTCAACGGCGGTGCCGTAATGGGTCTTGGCGTTGCTGGCCTGGCGGTAGTGGGTCTGAGCACGCTTTTCATCGTGTTCCTCAGCATGTACGTTACCGACGGCAATGCGAACGGCCAACAGATGATGAAGTGCCTCGAAGTCCTCGCGGGCTTCAGCCTTGGCGCAGAGAGCATCGCGCTGTTTGCCCGTGTGGGCGGCGGCATCTACACCAAGGCCGCCGACGTAGGCGCGGACTTGGTAGGTAAAGTTGAAGCTGGCATTCCCGAGGATGACGCACGCAACCCCGCCACCATCGCGGACAACGTTGGCGACAACGTGGGCGACGTGGCCGGCATGGGCGCGGATCTTTTCGGTAGCTACGTAGCTACGATGCTTGCAACCATGGTGCTCGGTCGCGAAGTGGTGAGCGCTGATAATTTCGGTGGCATGGCCCCTATCCTGCTCCCTATGGTGATCGCCGGTTTGGGTGTGCTCTTCAGCATCATTGGCACCTTGTTCGTGAAGATCAATAAAGACAGCGACAGTGTAATGAAGGCTTTGAACCTCGGCAACTGGGGTTCCATGGTCCTTGTGGCCATTTCAAGCTACTTCCTTGTACACTGGATGCTGCCGGAGACCATGCTGTTCGTGCGAAACGGAATCTCGACGGAGCTTACGAGCATGCACGTTTTCTATGCCATTATCCTGGGCCTCGTCGTAGGTACGTTGATGAGCATGGTAACGGAATACTACACCAGCATGGGCCGTCGCCCGGTGGATAGCATTGTGCAGAAAAGCGGCACGGGCCACGGCACCAACGTGATCGGCGGTTTGGCCATGGGCATGGAGAGCACGGTGCTTCCGATCCTGATCCTCGCAGCAGGCATCTGGGGTTCATTTGAACTCGCAGGCATGTACGGTGTGGCGATCGCAGCAGCCGGCATGATGGCCACCACGGCGATGCAGTTGGCCATTGATGCTTTCGGTCCCATCGCGGACAACGCCGGAGGCATCGCCGAAATGAGCCATTTGCCGAAGGAAGTGCGTGAGCGCACCGACAACTTGGATGCAGTGGGTAACACCACCGCCGCCACGGGCAAGGGCTTCGCGATCGCTTCCGCAGCCTTGACCGCGCTGGCACTCTTCGCCGCATACGTGGGCATGTCCGGCATTACCGGCATCGACATTTACAAGGCCGACGTATTGGCCATGTTGTTCGTAGGAGGCATGATCCCGTTCTTCTTCAGCAGCCTCGCGATAAGCGCGGTGGGCAAAGCGGCCATGGACATGGTGAAGGAAGTGCGTCGCCAGTTCCGCGAAATACCCGGCATTATGGAAGGTAAGGCCAAGCCTGAATATGAGAAGTGCGTGGCCATCAGCACCAAGGCCTCGATCCGCGAAATGATCGCGCCGGGTGCGTTGGCATTGCTGTCGCCGATCATCGTTGGTTTCCTTGCCGGTCCGGAAGCATTGGGCGGCTTGCTCGCCGGCATTACCGTGAGCGGTGTACTGATGGGCATGTTCCAGAACAACGCCGGTGGCGCTTGGGACAATGCCAAGAAGAGCTTTGAGAAGGGTGTGCTGATCGACGGCGTTACCTACCAGAAGGGCAGCGAACCCCATAAGGCAGCAGTTACCGGCGATACCGTTGGCGACCCGTTCAAAGACACCAGCGGCCCTTCGATGAACATCCTCATCAAGTTGACTTCCATTGTGGCGCTCATCATTGCACCGCACCTCAACGAGTCCGAAACGCACGGCGTCATTGAGCAAACCGCGGTGTTGACGCAAGTGGTGGAGACCGGCGCAAACGGCGTGGAAAGCACCACCGTAAAAGTGACCGAGTACGTCAAATCCCTTGCCACCGGCTTCGAGCTGAAAGGCAATGCGAACGGCATTGAAAACCGCGTGGTGGGCTTTATTGAAAGTGCAGCCCCGGTTGACAAGGAGACGTGGTTCGATTTCGACCGCCTCACCTTCAACACCAACAGCGCCGAACTGGACATGGACAAGAGCAAAGACCAGCTCACCAACATCAAAGAGATCCTTACCGCATATCCCTTGGTTAAGCTGAAGGTCGGCGGTTACACCGACAACACGGGCAACGAGCAAGCCAACATGGCCCTCTCGCAAAAGCGCGCCGAAGCAGTAAAAACCGCCTTGGTGAACATGGGCGTGAAAGCCGACCGGTTGGATGCTGAAGGCTACGGCCCGCAGTATCCTGTTGCCACCAACGACACCGAGGAAGGCCGCGCGCAAAACCGCCGGATCTCTGTGCGGGTGATGGCGAAGTGATCGGGTTAGTTGTCAGTTCTAAGGGTGCGGCCCGGCGTTTTATGCGCCGGGCCGCACTTTTTTTTGGTGATTAGCCACTGGTGATTTGTGCGTTGTGGCTGGTTAAACGTTCAGGCGGAGGAACGCTTATGCAAGCATGCGGCAGCCAAGGCCGCTGATCTTTATTGATTACCACTGATATGATTTCAGAACGTTGGTGCTAATGGCCGCGCGTGCACCTAACAAACAGCACCGCCGTTAAAGGCCCACCGCACCAGCAAGCAGAGTCACGCCTTCTCACGCAGGAGAGCACAAAGGGGATGAGGGCCCATTGAGGCCGCCCAGCAAACATCGCAGAAAAAGCGAACTACTGCGCATTCGTAGAACGCGCCACCCCATCTCCGACCGGAGAAGGGGCCGGGGGATGAGGGGCTACTTCTTCTTCCCCGCCACCTTCTTCTTAGCCGCGGCCTTAGCCACAGGCTTCGCGCCTTTCTTAGCCGGAGCGGCTTTCACTTGCGCTTCGTTAGGGAACAGGCCATGGATCTCCGCGTCGATGGCGGTGATGATCTTACCCAGGTCCTCACGGTTGGTGTGGAACGAATTTTCGTCCACGTCGATGATGAGCACCTTGCCTTTGTCGTAGGTGGTGATCCATGCCTCGTAACGCTCTTGCAGGCGCTTGAGGTAATCAATGCTGATGGTGCTTTCGTAATCACGACCGCGTTCAGCGATCTGCTCTACCAGGTTCGGCACGCTGGCGCGGAGGTAGATCATGAGGTCGGGCGGCACCACGGCGCTGTCCATATTCTTGAACAGGCGGAAGTAGTTTTCGAAATCGCGTGTGGTCATCAACCCCATGGCGTGCAGGTTGGGCGCGAAGATGTAAGCATCCTCATAGATTGTGCGGTCCTGCACCACGTTGCGTCCGCTGCGGCGGATCTCCAGCAGTTGCTCGAAGCGCGAGTTGAGGAAGAAGATCTGGAGGTTGAAGCTCCAGCGCTGCATGTCCTTGTAGAAATCGAAAAGGTACGGATTGTTGTCCACGGCTTCTTCCAAGCGGTCCCACTTGTAGTGCTTTGCGAGCAGTTGCGTCAATGTGGTCTTTCCGGAGCCGATGTTGCCGGCGATAGCGATGTGCATGGTACTTGCGTTCAGGGTTGGCGAAAATACCCCGCCCGGCGGCTCATGCCACAACTGTGGAAAAGTAACGTAGCCAAATTGGACTAACGGAGTTTGTCCACGAGGATCCGGTCTGCAGTGAGGCGGTACAATCGGCCATGCTCGATGCGGGCATCCACAACAGTTATCGTTTCATCTTGTGCCGTCGCGGGCCATGGCACCGTTTCGGTCGCCAGGGTAAGCAGGTCGTACCGCAGGAGTTGATTGCCGGCCACATACCACACCGCACCCTCGCGGACATCCACATGGCGGGCACCCGTAATGGGCAGGGTCCGCAACGGCGTACCGAAGAGATCGAACACGAAAACGCCGTTGTCCGGATCCACCATGTAAAGCTTGTCGTTTGCCTCTTCCATGTAAGAGGGCCGAGGAACCATGCCAAGCAGCTGATCAAGCCTTCCGGAATTCGCAACGGGCCTCAACAGTGCATCGGTCCGAACCAATGCACCTTCCCGTTCGTCAAAGAACCAAAATCTGTTCTGCACGCCCATGCAAGCCATGCCCACCGCCGGGTAGCCTGCGGAAGGCAGGTCCAGCACAGTACCTTGGGTGCTGAGGGTGTTGTCCAGCAAGGCGAGTTGGCCCTGTGCCCGCGAAAAGATCAACGGCTTCAAAGACGAGAACGCGTCAATGCGGTCAATGGCCCCGAAGGTCCTCAGGCTGTTATGCGCCAAATGCTTACCAGTACGGTCATAAAGGTCCAGATCATTGCCATGCAAAGTGTACAGATTTCCGAGATCATCCGTGGTAAAAAGGTCGAAACGGCCCTGGACGGACCAGTGGGCCGTGTCACTTTGTGCCGAAGCAAGCAACGGCATCAGAAGGGCGAAGGCAAGCACGGAATGCTTCATGCTTTGGCAAGAAGCAACAACTGCTCCAAGATCACGCGGTCGTTGCATAGGCGGGGCACTTTGTTCTGCCCGCCGAGCTTTCCGCGCTCCTTCAGCCAGCCGTGGAATGAGCCTTTCGGCATGGCATGCACCACCGGACTACGGAGCACCAAGCCGGTGCTGCGCTTGGCATCGTAATCGCTGTTGAGCGCTCGCATGGTGTGGTCCAGCACGGAGGTGAACTGCTCCAGGTCCTGCGGTGGTTGTTCGAACTCGATGGCCCATTCGTGTCCGCCGCGTGCGTCGTCCCCCATGTAGATCGGCCCGGCGGTGTAGTCGCTAACCACGGCGCCGGTGGATCGGCATGCGGCTTCGATGCCACGTTCGGCATTCTCGACGATGAGCTCTTCGCCGAAAGCATTGATAAAGCTCTTGGTGCGCCCGCTTACTTGGATCCGGTAGGGGTTTGTACTGGTGAACCGGACCGTATCACCCGGCATGTACCGCCACAACCCTGCGTTGGTACTGATCACCAAGGTATAGTCGCGGTAAGTCTCCACCTCATGTAAAAATTTCGTGCGTGGCTGGTCGGTACCCAGGTCTTCCACGGGAATGAACTCGAAGAAGATGCCGTAGTCCAACATCAACAGCAGGTCGTCTGATCCCGACCGGTCGGTTATTCCGAAGAAACCTTCGCTGGCGTTATAGCTCTCCAAATAGTTCGTTTGCGCCGACGGGAACAGCGCGCGGTACTGCTCCACGTATGGCCTGAAGCTCACACCGCCATGCATGAACAGTTCGAAATTGGGCCACACTTCCAGCATGTTGTGTTTGCCGGTTAGTTCCAAGATCCGCCGCAGCACCACCAGCGTCCACGAGGGCACGCCCGCAATACTGCGCACGTCCTCGCGCATGGTTTCGCGCGCCATGCGCTCCACTTTTTCCTCCCAGTGGTCCATCAACGCGGTTTCCAGAACGGGCGTGCGGCGCACCTCCACCCAAATGGGGAGGTTGCGGATAATGATAGCGCTGAGGTCTCCGGAATAGGCATCGTTGCGCAGCGGTTCCATGGCACTGCTGCCGCCCACCACCATGTTCCTACCATAGTACAAACGGCTTTCCGGGTGCATGGAATAGTGCAGCGCCAACAGGTCTTTCCCGCCTTTGTAGTGGCATTCCTCCAACGCTTCGCGGCTCACGGGAATGAACTTGCTCTTTGCGTTGGTGGTGCCACTGCTCTTGGCGAACCACTTCACATCCGTGGGCCAAAGCAGGTTCTGTTCACCATGGCGCATGCGGTCCACCCAAGGCTTTACATCGATGTAATCCTGCAGCGGCACACGCTCGCGGAACTGGTCTGGCGTAGTAATGGAGGAATAATCGTATTGCTTGCCCCAAGCGGTGTAGCGTGCATTATCCACCAAGCGCTGGAACACTTCCAGCTGCGCCTCGTGCGGATGGTCACGGAACAGCTCGATCTGCTGCAACCGCTTCTTCATCAGGAAGGAGAACAGGGCGTTGACGGGCATCGGTGGTCGGAGGCAAGGGCCTACTTTCGTGCGGAAGTTAGCACGGCGTAGCAGATGGACGGTACACCCCTGAAAAAAATGTCGGCAAGCCTCGACCCCGAAGGTCGGGTGGATTACTCGATTTTCATTAAGGATGGCCTATTGCCGTTGCACGATCGCATCGGTTCATCCTTCACGTTACGATTCACTGGAATACGTACGTGCATGAGCTGCGGCAAACGCGTAAAGAAATTCTACGGCCAAGGCACCTGCTTTCCCTGCCTGAAAAGTGCACCTGAAGCCAGCCCCTGCATCATCCGGCCGGAATTATGCGAGGCGCATTTGGGCCTGGGCCGCGATGTGGAATGGGAGAAAGACCATCATTTACAGGAACACATCGTTTACCTTTCCTTCACCGGTGGCGTGAAGGTGGGCGTAACGCGCAGCACGCAAGTGCCTGTGCGCTGGATCGACCAAGGAGCTGTGCTGGCCGTGCCCATTGCCCGTGTGCCCTACCGCCAACTGGCCGGCGCAATTGAAGTTTACCTCAAGCGCTTGTTCGCGGACCGCACCCAGTGGAAAGCCATGATCACTGCAAACGGCGCTGGTGGCGAACAACTGCTGGAAGAAGCCAGAAACACCGCCATGGCCCAAACGGCGGAAGCATTACGGGAATACCTGCTTCCTAAAGAACCAGTGGTACGCCTCTCCTACCCGCTCACCGACCTGCCGCCAAAACTGGTGAACGTACAATTAGACAAGCTCCCGGAATTGGAAGGCAGGCTGCACGGCATCAAAGGCCAATACCTCGTTTGGGCGGACGGTCGCGTGCTGAACGTGCGCAACCACACGGGTTACCACGTAGAGGTGGGGTTCTGAACTTGATGTTCCAAGCCTATGGGTGCCTTGAAACGGGCAAAACCACGGTGGTCCAGAATTATTTTCAGGAAACTGAAACCTTCCCCAATGCCCCCCGTTATACTGTTCGGGTTTTGGTTTTATGGGTTATGCCGAAAGGTCTGGTGAAAGCTGGGCCTTTCGTGCGTTTTATACCATTTGGACGTATTGCTACTTCCAAATCATCGGCTTCCGGGATAATCACGGATGGCGTTCTATTGCGATTCCGGGTCGGGGCCCGGAATGACAGACACCCTGGAAGGAACGGCTCTGTAGCCGGGGTCGCACCCGCCGGGTATTTCGACCCTTAGATCCCAATGCTTCAAGAACAAGAGATCACCGGATCTCAAGCTCCATCGGCATCCTTGCTTGAATGCCCGACATGGATTTCACCTTGCGCACCGCATCGAACGTATGTAGCAGGTCGGCATCTTGACCGAATGCTTCTTGCGCCACCCAGGCTTTTGCGCTCACGCCCATGCTTTCGCGAAGCTCTTCGAGAAAATCTTTCTCCTTTGGGAACGCCACCGTGCGGTAACCGTCCGCGTCCAACCCGGCGCGTTTCGCGGCATCGCGCGTGGCCGCTTCCAAGCCGCCCATTTCATCCACCAAGCCAAGCCGCAGCGCTTCTTTTCCTGTCCACACGCGGCCTTGTCCAATACTGTCCACTTGCGCTACGGTAAGCTTTCGCCCTTCGGCCACCCGTTGGGTAAAGGTGGAATAGAAGTTGTCGATATAGCCTTGAATGATGCTTTTCTCTTCCGCGGTCAAAGGCCGGTTCACTGTGAGCATGCCAGCGTATTTCCCGGTTTGCACACCATCGAAGGTGATGCCTAGTTTATCGTTGAAGAAGCCTTGCATGTTGGGGATCATGCCGAACACGCCGATGCTGCCGGTAATTGTGACGGGCTCCGCGAAGATGCGATCGGCCGCGCAGCTGATGTAATAGCCGCCACTGGCCGCCAAGTCGCCCATGCTCACTACCACGGGCTTCACCGCTTTGGCCAACACTACTTCGCGCCAAATAATGTCGCTGGCCAAGCCACTGCCACCGGGGCTGTTCACACGTAGCACAATGGCTTTTACCGTACTGTCCTTGCGCGCCGCGCGAATGGCCTCGCTCATGCTAGCGCCACCAATGCTGCCTGCGCCGCCGTCGCCGTCCACGATGTCGCCTTGTGCATACACAATGGCCACTTTCGGCTTCTTCCAGTCCGAAACATCACTCTTGCCGTTTTCCAGTTTGTTGTTGGCCACGTAGGCGAGGGTGTAGTCATGCAGCTCGGTGAACTTCACGTCCTTATCTGTAGGCAATTCCATTCGGTCCTTCATTGCATCCATCACTTGGTCGCGGTACATCAGGCTGTCCACCATCCCCACGGTAACAGCATCGCTGGCCTTGCGGATCAACAGTTGCCCGGCGATGGTGTCCAACCGGGCGCGGTCCAGTTTGCGTTGGGTGCCCACATCGGTGAGGTACGCGCCCCAGATGCCGTCCAACAGTTCCTTCACCTGCGCCTTGTTGGCCTCGCTCATGTCCTTTCGGGTAAACGCTTCACCGAAGCTCTTGTACCTATTGTCACTCCCGCGGATGAACTGCATTTCCACGCCGAGTTTCTCGAAAAGCCCGGTGTAGAACATCATTTCGCTGCGCAGGCCCCGGAAATCGAGATCACCTTGAGGCGCCATGTACACGCGGTCCGCCACGCTGGCGAGGTAGTAACTGCCTTGGGTGTACACATCAGCAAAAGCCACCACGGGTTTGCCACTTTCAGCTTTGAATTCAGCGAGCTTGTCGCGGATTTCCTTCTTTGTGGCGATGCTGGCATCCACCATCCCGAAGTCCAGGAAAATTCCCTTTATGCGGTCATCGCGCTTTGCTTTTTCAATGTCCGCCAGAATGTTATCCAGGCCGAGCGTGGCGATGTTACTGAACGGCCCGAAGTCTATGTTCAACTGGTTCTTTTTGCCACGGTCCATAATGGGTTTGTCCAGCTGCATGTGCAGTACGGAGCCATCAGCCACGCTCGTTGCTTTTTGTTCAAGGTTGAATTTGCTACCGATTGCGGCTATAGCGCCGAAGAACAACATCAGCAGGACAATGCCGAGCAGAAGGCTTCCCAACATGGAAGCAAGCATGAATTTGAGGAACTGGCGCATGGGAAACCGTATGTATTGGAAGGGCAAAAGTACCGGTACACAGGCTGAAGAATGAAGCGGATACATGAACGGCAGGCCCATGGGCTGAACGGGCGTGGAACGGCATCGCTCCCTGCCAAGGGAAAAAACCACGGCTCCGGTACATTTGCCGCATGGCCGAATTTACCATGTTGCTCGGCGGAAACCTCGGCGACACGACCCGCACGTTCGCACAAGCTGAAACGCTCATCGCGGAACGCATCGGCCTGATCACCGCACGGAGCCGAAATCATGTTACCGAACCGTGGGGATTCGCCCACGAGCGGTTGTTTTTGAACCGGGCCATACAAGTGGAAAGTGGTCGATCGCCTGCGGAAGTGATGCAAACCTTACTGGCAATTGAAAGCGAGCTGGGGCGCACCCGAGACGGAAATTCCGGTTATTCAGCCCGCACCATCGACATCGACATCCTTCTCATTGAAAACCAAGTGCTGGACTTGCCCGGCCTCACCGTACCACATCCACGGGTGCAGGAACGCAGCTTTGCATTGGCGCCCGTGGCCGATATTGCGCCCCTGCTCAAGCACCCTGTGCTGGGCTTCACCGTTATGGAAATGCTGGATCAATCTCTTCGTTGATGGCCGATCGACCGATGATGCCTTACGGATACGTGGCGCTGGAAGGCTTGATCGGCGCAGGCAAAACCACCTTGGCCAAACGGCTTGCTGCGGAATGGGATGCGGAGCTCGTACTGGAGGAATTCGCCGACAACCCCTTCCTGCCGCGCTTTTACATGGAACCGGCGCGCTATGCCTTTTCGTTGGAACTGTCTTTTTTGGCCCAGCGCTACCACCAGTTGAAGCGCGTGGGCGAACGCAACCTCTTTCAGCCCATTACCGTGGCGGATTATTCCATCGGCAAATCACAGGTTTTTGCCAGCGTCACGCTTCCGCCGGACGAACTGGCGCTTTTCCGCGACCTCTACGCGATCATGTACGCCGGCTTGCCGCGCCCGGACCTGCTGGTTTACCTGCATACGCCCATGGCCATGGTTGAACAGCGGATCCGCTCCAGAGGCCGGTCGTACGAGCAGCACATCGCCACGGAATATCTCGCAAGCTTGCAAGAACGCTACTTGGACCACCTGCGGAAACTGCCCATGGTGCGGGTGCTGGTCGTGGACATTAACGGGCACGACCTGCTGAAAGATGCGGACGCGTATGCCCGCCTGTTGCGCATGATCACCCAAGAGCGCGGCTTTGGGCATCATGTGGAGCGGTTATGAGAAAAATCACCTCCGGCCCCGGATGTTTGTTCATGGCCACGCCGGCGCAATTCATCCTATCAAAATACCGGTTCGTCGTTCCCGGAGTTTATGCGCCACCTGATCGTGGACAAAAGAGCCAAAAGAAACGCACAGCTTGGCACGGAAGGTGTTTATGTTTGCGCCCGATCTTCGGAAAAATAAACTGGATCAACACATGGAACACAAACACCTGAAAGGCCCGGCATTGTTTGCGGCGGCAGCCTTGGTGCTCGCCGGTTGCGGCGGTCTCGGAAAAATGGACAAGTATGCGTCCACCATCACCCACACAGTAGACCCCGATCCCTTGATCGTACAGGGCGACACAGTGCATGTGAACATCAACGGGAATTTTCCGGGGAAATATTTCTACAAGAAGGCGCAAGTGGAACTCACCCCCACCATTACTTACACGGGCGGCGAAAGCCCGATGAAGATGGCCGGTTTCCAAGGGGAAAAAGCCGCTGGCAACTACACAGTGGTACCTTACGAAAGCGGTAAGTCCTTCAGCTACAGCGACAAGGTGGCATACACGCCCGCCATGGAAACCAGCGAGCTGATGCTGAAGATTGTTGGCAAGCAAGGCAAAAAGGAGAAACCCTTTGATGCAGTAAAATTGGCCGATGGCGTTATCACCACCCCTTATTTGGTGATGAGCGACGACCATGTGGTCGTGGGTCCAGACAAATTTGAGCGCATCACCAACCACAGCTCCAACGCGACCATCCACTACTTGGTAGCTTCTGAAGTGGTACGTCCCACGGAAATGAAGGATCAGGATGTGAAGGACGTGAACGACTTCGTGAAAAATGCGGTGAAGAATCCCCGCGTATCCTGGACGGGCGTTACCGTTGATGCATATGCTTCCCCGGAAGGTGAGGTACAGATGAACGAAAACTTGGCAGACAAACGCGCTGCTACGGCCAAGCGTTGGATCCAAGGCGTGCTGAAAGCCAACAAAATTGACACCGCCAAATTTGATGCGTTCTATACGTTGAACCCCAAAGGGGAGGACTGGGCCGGTTTCAAGGCCGCCACCCAGGCCAGCACTTTTGCCGACAAAGACCTGGTTCTTCGCGTACTGGAGATGTATCCTGACGTGAACAAGCGCGAGCAGGAGATCAAGAACATGGCTGCAACCTACAAAGAGTTGTCCGATGACATTCTTCCTAAACTGCGTCGTTCCGAGGTTAGCCTCAACTACCAAGTGAATGGTTACAGCGACGAGGAGTTGATGAGCATCAGCAAGACCAACCCCGATACCATGACGGTTGAAGAGCTGTTGAAAGCTGCCACCCTCACCGACGACCTCAACGAGAAACTGCGCATCTACAAGGAGGCCGAGCGCGTCTATCCTCAAGACTTCCGCACGACCAATAATGTGGGCATGGTACTGTTCCAACAAGGCAAGACCGCTGAGGCTGAGGCTGAGTTCCAGAAGGCGAACGGCATCATGGACAATCCATACAGCACCAACAACCTCGGTGTTATCGCCCGTCAAAAAGGTGACCGCAAAAAGGCCGCTGAATTGTTCGCCAAGGCCGGTGACGCTGGCCCTGATGTGAAGTACAACCAAGGCATCATCGACATTATGAACGGTGACTACTCAGCTGCTAACTCGCACATGGCGGGGATGAACACGTTCAACGCTGCACTGGCCAAAATGCTTGGTGGCGATGCTGCCGGAGCAGGTACCATCTTGGCTGCAAGCCCTGAAAAGGACACCGCCAAAGGTCACTACCTCGCTGCCATCATTGCAGCCCGTACCAACAATGGCGAAGGTGTTCGCAGCAACCTCGCCGCAGCCGTGGCCATGGATGCCAGCCTCCGCGACAAGGCCATGAAAGACTTGGAGTTCCGCGCTTACAAGGACAACTTGGGCATTTAAGTTCGCCCTTCGCATTGCAAAAGCCCCCGCCAAATGGCGGGGGCTTTTGCGTTTCCGGCTGGGTCCGCCGGGCTCCAGCACGGCAGCACTGCCTCCCTCTCCAACTGACACGAGCGTCTTCGTTCGTGTGATTCCCCAACACGCTTACAAGCGTCCAATAAGTATCGGACCTCGCACGCTCAACATCAAATCCCATCCAGTTTCCAAGGGTTATCTTCGCGGAATACAAAACCTCCTGTAGATGAAACGCATTTTTCTTCCGGTCGCAGCAGCGGCCCTCGCATTTTCCGTCAACGCCCAAGACCTTCCGAAAGCCAGCCCTTCCGGAGAAGTGGAACAAGTAGTGGGCCTCACCAAGGTTGAAGTGGACTATTCCCGGCCCAGCGTAAAGGATCGCCAGATCTTTGGCGGTCTGCTTGAATATGGCAAGCTGTGGCGGTTAGGCGCGAATGCCAATACCACATTCGAAATTGATGGTCCCGTGGTTGTGGAAGGCCAAAAATTGGAGAAAGGCAAATACTCCATGTTCGCCATTCCGGACAATGAATCCTGGACGGTGATCTTCAACAAGAACACCGAGCAATGGGGCGAAGGCGACCACAAAGATGAAGAGGACGTTTTGCGCGTGAAAGTCAAGCCTGAGTCCACTGAGTTCACCGAGACCTTGAATATTTCCTTCGATGACGTGAACAACGACAAGGCACGGATGGACATCCGTTGGGAAAAAACGCGGGTAAGCCTGAACATAAGCGCAGATGCCACCGAGCAGTCTGTTGCCAACATCAAAAAAGCCATGGAAGCGGGTGAAATGAAAGCGGGCGGCTATTCCAGCAGCGCGCGCTTCGTGCTGGACCGCAACATGATGCCGAAAGAAGCCTTGGAATGGGCGCAAAAGGCCACAGACATGGACCCGAAGTTTTACATCCTGCACACGTTGGCCCTGGCACAAGCCGCCAATGGGATGAAGAAAGAGGCCATTTCCACCGCCGAAAAGAGCATAGTCGCAGCCAAGGAGGCCGGGAATGATGCTTATGTGAAAATGAATAATGAAAAGATCAAGGAATGGTCGGGTAAGTAGCCTGAACGATCAAGGTCCGATCACAAAGCCCCTGCTTCTCCGGAAGCAGGGGCTTTTCCTTTTTGCGCCTTCTACCGTCCGAGAAATTATAAAGACAAGGCCCTCACTCCGCCGCTCGGCTAACCAAAGATCACACGAACAACCGAGTGGCCGCGCATTCAATCATCCTCTGGAGGGAACAGCAAATTGTACATCACCCAAATCTCGCGCAAGCTTCGTAGCTCGTTAGGGACCCGTAAACAAAAAACTCCCCCAAGGCCACTGAACACAGCGCCAAGGGGGAGTTTCTGAATTGTATATCGCCTACTGAAGCGTAATGAGCTGCACTGCGTAGTTAGTGCCATTGCCGATACGCACGGTGTAAACACCGGCTGCGTTTCCGCTCAGGTCGATTTTATTCACCGTACCGTTGAAAGTGGCGGTTTTCACTACGGCGCCCAGCACGTTGCGTACTTCCACCGTGGTGATTTCTGCCTTTGTGGTGTTGATGTGCAACACCCCAGTTGTAGGGTTAGGGTACATGCTGACCCCGGGCAGGCCTGCAACTTCTTGAATACCAATGGTGGCATCGGTGCTGATGCGGACTCCCCAGGCCGTGCCGTTGCCGCTGTACAGATTCTGGTTTGCGGGTTCGTCATTCGGGATCCACAGTATGCTTGCGATGCCCGGTTGCGGCACGGTCGTGTCATCCTCGATGAACATGTTTTTGTTATCGGCTTGGAACATGTTGGCAGAAACGAAAAAGGCACCTTCCGGTAAAGCCAAAGGTTCAGAAAAAGCAACCCTTGCCTTTTTGGCCAATTTTTCCGCGGCTGTGATCACATGGAAATCCGAGACGGCAATGGGGTTCGAGACGTCTGAATTGACCAGCACGTCCGTGGTATCATACACGTAGGCGTTGAAAAAGCTGCCTGCCTGTGTTGCCGACCCCAAGATCACTTCCACCCCATAAAAGGTCGCCGGCACATGAACTTCGAAATAGTTGAGCAGGCGCACGTCCTGGGTATTGTCCGTAAAGGAACTGGTGCCCACTGGTTCGGATGTAGCGATCGCCGATGGGTAAACGCCGATACCATCGATGGAATAGAGATCGTCCGTTACGGAAAAAGCGCGCGATTGGGCATTGTTCGTTGCATTGAAGTCTTCCGCAATGGAGTCGCTCACCATGGTAAAGAAGGCGGTATAGATACCGACATCCATTGGGGTTGGCAGTGTGAGGTCGGCATCGGCGAACATGGTATCACCTGGTGTGATGGTGCCCAGGTCGATGATCGAACTGCCCACTTCCACATTGGCTGCATTCTTCAAGGACACGTTCACCACCACGTTGGTCTGCGGGTTCGATCCATAGTTAATGATGCTGGCGCCCACGTTGAGGGTGGACAACATTTGGCTCTGCGGCACGCGACCAAATTCATACCCGCCGCCGAATTGGGAGGTATAGGCGTTTTCCATGATCACCTCGTTGGGAGGCAGTGACTGGATATTGACATCATCGATCTGCCAATAATAATGGGAAGAACCGGCCTCACTGTTATGGCGAAAACGGAAACGCACGTTGCTCGGGTTTGCGGCAATAGCGCCCACCAAACTAAAGGAACGGGTTTCAGTTACAACGGGACCTCCGGAAACACCGGTGCCGCCTTGGTTCAACGGAAGACCTGCGTTGGTTATGAACGCACTGGGCCATGTTGAACCACCATCGGTGCTTACTTCCAAGTAGAACGGCGAGTTGTTACAGCAGAAACGGGATCTTTGTTGGAAGGAAAGTTCAACGAACGGGGTTGCGCTGAGGTCCAGTACCGGCGAAACAAGTGAAGCTTCAAAATCCACAGGGGAAGCCACAATTACCGGTGTACCACCGCTCCAGTCCGAGTTGGCCGAGTCCGATGCAAAAATTGCAGCACCGTTCGCAGCGGTCGTGGATTGGATATACTGGTTGCCTGTTGTGTATGCTCCCGTTGGCGTATGGTCGTTGAAACGCCAAATGTCGCCGTTCGGACCATCCACGGTCCAAGCGCCTACGCTGTTGTTGCCGGCAAGACCATTGGCAAAATCCTCGGTGAAGAGCACATCGCGCTGTGCACCGGAGGCCGGTCCCGCAGGGTGCTCGCCAAGGGAGAAGGGCGCTGTTCCAACGGCGTTAGGTTGCAATTTTGCTGTAGTAAGCCGGTTACCGTGCCCGTCCTGGGCGTAAGCGTTTCCGGCAGCCAAAGCCATGGCGAAGCCGAAAGTGTAAATGCCTTTCATGCAGTTGTGGTTGGGTTAGATCTGTTTCAGCGTGCAAGATAGCAGATCGGCCTTTCATGAAGTTAGTGTGGAGAGCAAAGGTCGGATCGCAACGGGCAACGGCGTGAATTCGGGCCGGCTGACCCGCACGCGCCAAAAAAAACTCCCCCGAGGCCACTGAACACAGCGCCAAGGGGGAGTTTTTAAAAGCGTATTCGCTTACTGAAGCGTAACCAACTGTACAGCGTAGTTGGTTCCGTTGCCGATGCGCACGGTGTACACACCAGCTGCGTTGCCGCTCAGGTCCAACTTGTTCACGGTGCCGTTGAAGGTGGCGGTCTTCACCACCGCGCCCAGCATGTTGCGTACTTCCACGGTGGTGGTTTCAGCGTTGGCGGTGTTGATGTGCAACACGCCTGTCGTTGGGTTGGGGAACATGTTCACGCCAGGCAAGCCTGCCACTTCGTTGATGCCGATCGAGGGATCCGCGCTTAGGCGGATGGCCCATGCATTTCCGTTGCTGTAGATGAAAGTGCTCTGATCGTCAACAGGTGTAAAGAGCAAACTTGCATCGAATGGCTGGGGCACTGTGATGTCATCCAAAACTGTGATATTCTTGCCATCTACTTGACTCAACTTCGCGGCCAAGTAATATCCACCCTCGGGGAAGGATATCTGGTCGAAGAATGCGAGCTGGACCTTACCTGATGCGATCTCACCGGCAGTTACCACATGGTCTTCCGTTGCGGTGATCTCGTTGCTCAACACCTGGCCAGCCACCACATCCGTGGTGTCATAAATGGCAAAGGATACCAAGGTTCCAGCTTCGGAACTTGCACCAAGTAGTATTTCCGCGCCGTAGAACGTGGTCTGTGCATTTACCTGATAGTAGGTCAAAAACCCAACGCCGACCGCATTGTCCAAGAATGAGTTGGTGCCGGTTTGGGAAGTCGAAAGAATTGCGGGAGGGTAAACACCGATGCCATCCATGCTGTACAGGTTGTCCGTTACCTCAAAACTACGCTGACGTGCATTGTTGGAGGGATCATCATCATCGGCGATCTGATCGCTGGTCATGGTGAAATCCGCGGTATAGATCCCGTTCGTCAAAGTGCTTGGCAACGTCATGTTGGCATCGGCCAATGCGGTATCGCCTTGTGGAATGTCCGCAACGTCAATACTGGAACTACCGACTTCGGTTGAACTAGGGTCTTTCAGCGAGACGTTTACATTCACGTTGGTTTGGGCATTAGCCCCTGCATTCACCAATTCGGCACCAACATTCATGTCTGCCAAAAATTGTGCAGCAGGTACCCTGCCGAATTCATAGCCACGGCCAAACTGGGCGGTGTAACCGTAACTCATAGAGATCTCATTGTCCGGGATCGGCGAGAGTTCCAGATCATCGATCGCCCAATAGTATTCCCATCCACCACGCCACTGGAACTGGAGGAATACGTTGGGCTGGTTAGCCGCCACGGAGGAGATGTTGATGGAGACCAATTGCGGGTTGTCGGAGAAACGCTCGCAAGGAGGGGCGATATTGCCAGTCACCAAGCACGGGAAGGGAGCGAAGTTCGTCCAGTTGACACCATCCGTGCTTACGCGCACTTTGCATGCGGTGTCGGCATCAAGGTCGAAAACGCCGATGGTGCTCTGCATGGTCAACAAAACCGTGGGCTGGCCTGAACAATCAATCGCCGTGGTGGTGAGCCTGGTGAGGTGGTTGGTGGGCGGAGCTGAACCCAAGCCGCGGTCTGAATTGGCCCAGAGGTAACCATTTGAAGCTCCGGGGGCTAAAAAGGTTAGGATCAAAGGCTGGTTCGCCGCTGCTGCAGTAACAGATGCCGGGTCATTGGACCATTCGAAATTAACCGCTGTCTCATTAGCGGGTGTAGCATCATCCACCGTAGTCCAACCGGCAGGAAATCCGCCGGAAAAGTCATTGGTGTAAAATGCGGCACGTTCGCTGTCCTGAATACCGGACGGATGTGCATTCGAAATGGCGACCGATGATTGTTGGCCATTGTAGGCCTTTTCGGTCAACATGGGTTTGATCGTCCCGCTTTGGGCGAGGGCCGATCCCGCAATAGCCATAGCGGCTGCGGAAGCGTACAAGTTTTTCATCTTCTGGTTTTTGGGGTTTACAGGGTTACGGGTGCCAAGATAATGCCCGCAAAATTGGGCATTTCACCTGCAAGACGTGCAAGCATCACGCAAAGCTGCCTCGCTTTGGGCTTTGATTACACTTCCATGATCTTTCGACCATCAGTTGCTCGGCTTACTCCTACCTACAAGAACCGTTCCATTTGGCAGCACTCGTTGTAACAGGAGCGCCAGGACCACGGTAATGGCCGGCGCGATCAGATTGTACCAGAGGAAAGCCACTTCCAGATGGGAAAAATGCAGAGCGAGAATGGCGACCTGAGCCACCACCGCCGCAATGAACACGGCTGTACCCTGCACATGTTTGATAAAGAACGCCACCAAGAAGATCCCCAAAATCGTTCCATAAAAAAGCGAGCCGAGGATGTTCACCGCCTGGATCAGATTTTCGAAGAGTGAAAACAGCGCAGCGAAGGCCAAGGCGAGCACACCGAAAGCAACCGTGGCCCATTTGCCCCAGATCACTTGCTGTGTATCGGTTCTTTGCTTTTGCAGCACGTCCACAACACCTGTAGTGGCCAAGGCGCTCAACTCCGCACTGGTGCTGCTCATCCCTGCGCTGAAGATCATGGCGAGCAGCAGGCCTACCACGCCGATGGGCAAATGGTCCATGATGTAGCTAACGAAGATGTAGTCCTTGTCATTGGCTTCCCGGTGAGGCAGGTCGTTTTTGATCGCTGCAGTGTACCGGGCACGCAAGGAATCATCGGCGGCCAAGGCGGTTTTTAGATCCGTTGTGGCTGCTGTTTCGTCCTGCCCGCTTCGCTCCGTAGCCAACCAGGCCTTGGTCAACTCCGTGATCTGCACAGCATTTTGCGCGTGTTGCTGTTCCATTTCAACGGCGGTGTTGTGCTCGCCCAGCGATTGTGGATCCGTACTGGTTTCCCCTTGATCGACCCGATGGGTCGACGCTACGGGTGCCAGCCTCACCGCCACGTCCCCACGATCCCTTTGCGCACTTTGCGTCCTTTGCGGTAAATCTTCCTGCAACTCCGTTGTCCCCCGCATCTCCACCACATTTGCCGCGTTCCAATGCACCGGTGAGGCATTCAACAGGTAGAACACGAACACCAGCACTCCGGTGAGCAGAATGAAGAACTGCATCGGGATCTTCAGTATCGCGTTCATCCACAGGCCCTGCTTGGCCTGTTGCACGTTCTTTCCCCCGAGGTAGCGCTGCACCTGGCTCTGGTCCGTCCCGAAATAGGACAGTTGCAGGAAGAATCCGCCGATCAAGCCGCTCCACAAGGTGTATTTGTCGCTGGGGTCGAAGGAGAGGTCGATCACGTCCAGCTTGCCGAGCGAGGTGGCCAGTTTCAGGCTTTCGCCGAAGTTCATCGTTTGCCCGATATAGTGAACGGTGAGCGCGAAGGCGATGATCAGCCCGGCAAAGATCACGGCCATCTGCTGCTTGTGTGTAACGCCCACGGCCTTGGCCCCGCCGGTGGTGGTGTACAGGATCACCAGCACTCCAATGAACAGGCAGGTCCACGACAATGGCCAGCCCACCACTTTGCTCAGGATGATGCTGGGCGCATAGATCGTTATGCCCGCCGCCATGCTCCGTTGGACCAGGAAGAGTCCGGCGGTGAGTAGCCGCGCCCGGTTATCAAAGCGCTTTCCGATGAACTCGTACGCCGTGTAGACTTTCCATTTGTAGTAAAGCGGGATGAACACGAGGTTGATCACCACCATCGCGAGCGGCAGCCCGAAGTAGAACTGCACGAAACCCATGCCGTCCGCAAACCCTTGGCCGGGCGTACTGAGGAAGGTGATGGCACTGGCTTGCGTGGCCATCACGCTGAGGCCCACGCCCCACCAGCGGGCATCACCGCCACCACGGAGGTAGCCCTCGCTGGTGTGCGTGCTGCGCGTCTTCCAAACCCCGAAAGCCGTGATGAAGCCAAGGGTGCCGAGGAGAATGGTCCAGTCGATCCAATGCAAAATGCTCAGGAATGAAGAGTGAAAAACACCGGATTATTGGGCATTACGTCGCGAGATCAAATTCGCAAAAAGCCGATAAGCGCCCGGCACACCAGCCGGCAACTGCCGGAAAAAGCTGATCCCTGTGTACACGTAGCGACCTTTCCCATAGTCGCAAGTAACCAGTGCCCCGTTCAGCGGTTGCTCTCCCGGATCGTTCCAATCTATGAGCGGGGTATAACGCGGATCGAGATTCCCCAGGAAATAGAGGCCGCGTTCTTGGACCCAATCATCAAAATCCTTCGGCGTGATCTTGTTCGGGGTGTTCATCAGCGAGTTCGTCGGATCAAGGAAGGTGGGCGGCGCTTCTTCCACCGTAACACGGTCACGGGTTATGCTGAACGGGTAAGGACCGATGAGCGTATCGGGCAGCACCATGTCGCTGCTTCTGGTGTTGTACTGCACCACTAGCGTGCCTCCGTTTTTCACGAAGTCCATCAGCATGGGGTTCAAGCTCTTCAATGCATTGTCTGTGTTGTATGCCCGAATTCCGAGGACGATGGCATCGTAATTCGCCAAGGTTGCTGGCAACGCGGTTTTGGGATCGATAAGATCCACGGTTAATCCGAGTTGTTCCAAGGCTTGGGGCACGTCATCGCCCGCACCCATGATGTAGCCCACGCGCTTGGCGTTCACTTTTACATCGATCGGCACCGCGCAGAAAGTCGCTCGTGTGTACCATGAACGTTTCGGGATGTGATCATAATCAATGACGCGTCTGGTGAGGTTGGTCGGTCCGGCATGGTCCACATCCATACGCAGGTAGGGCAAGGCACGGTTCTTCGCACCTTGTGGCACCACGTTCAACGTAGCGCCCAAGCGTTCGCCTTCTTTCATGGATCCAAGCGCTTGCCGTGCCGGTTTGAAGTCCCATCCGGCGACCAATTCACAAATGAGTTCGGCCTTGGGCAGGTCGGTAAACGCCTCCACACCGAAATGCGCCATGGCGTTGGTGTCCTTCACCATGAAAACATACGGGCTGGCAAACAGCGAGACCGGTGGCACCACTTCGCAGTATTGTTCCAGCTCCCCTTTCACGCGGTCTACCGAGCGGTAGATCACCGGCGTTTTCCCGGTTACTGTTGCGCCTCCTTGGAATTTCAACGCAAAGCCCACCTGCAATTCCGTAGGGGTCACAGGCAATCCGATCAACGCAGGGTCGTTAACGGTGAACATGTTGCCGTGCGGTTGTTCCAGCCAGTACGGCTGGTCGGGAGTGACGGGTGCCTTGAGGCCGACGGGCATTGTCCAAGGCGTGTTGTTCGTGAGCGGCACATCGGTTTTGCCGCTCACGGTGACGGGGGAAGCACTCCGGGTAATGATGTTGAGCGCAACCTTCACACTGTCGCCTGTGACCACCTGCGGTGCGTCCGCGATGGCCTCCACCACCGTTCCGGTAGCGTCCAGTAGTAGCCCGTTGATCAACTTCCGGGTATGGTCCTTCCAACGCGAAGCCGGGAGGGCATCCACCGCCGCAGCAAGTTGGGACAATGCTTCCACGCTTTTCTCCGGAGCGCTCACGTCGTACGCGGCGATCAAAGCGGTTACGTCCTGCTGCACTTCCTGCGCGTCATTCACACGCGCCCAGGTAATGTCGACGCCGCCGAAGATGTCATCGCCTGTTGGCTTATCGCCTTTTTCGAAGTGGAGGAATTCGAGCTGCTGTCCGCGCGTTTCCGCCGCGCCGAAACCTTGGCTCTTGTGCATGCTTCGGCTTCTTCCCGCAAGCTCCGTGTAGCTAAGGCCGAGCAAGGGATCGAAGCCTCCCACGTCCACGGTGTGCCAATCGGCATCGGTCTTTGCGAATTCGGCCAGGTCCTTCTTCCACCAGGTGCTTCCGTTGAAAAAAAGCCTGCGGGGTTGCCACACTTCCAAACCCTGCTTCAATTGCTCCGGGAAAGCTTTGGGGTCTCCGGCCAGATCGAACGCTTCGCGGGCCAAAATGGCGCTGGCCTCGTGGTGCCCGTGTCCGGCTTCGCGCGTGGGTGGGAAGCGCGTAATGATAATATCCGGCCGGAAGGTGCGGATCACGCGGACCACATCGTCCAGCATTTGTTCTTTCCCCCATTTGGCGAAGCTTTCTTCGGCGCTTTTGCTGTAACCGAAATCGCTGGCACGGGTAAAGAACTGTTCCCCGCCGTCGATGCGCCGCGCGGCCATCAGTTCCTCGGTGCGGATGACGCCGAGCGCATCGCCCAACTCAGGCCCAAGCAGGTCCTGCCCACCATCACCACGGGTAAGGCTGAGGTAGCCCGTGCGCACTTTTTTGCCGTTGGCAAGCCAGGCGATCAGCTTCGTATTCTCATCATCCGGATGGGCTGCTATGTAGAGCACGCTGCCTACCACATCGAGCTTTTCCATGCGATGCAGGATCACCGCGGCATCGGGCCGTTGGGGATTCAGCTGGGCAGTTGCCGGCCCCGAAAGCGCTCCAAGTAAAAAGATCAAGGCCGCGAACCGGCCCTTTAAAGCATGAGCATTTTGCATGGGCCGAAGGTAGGATCCACGATCCGCACCTGTCGGCTGAATGGGCTACTTCTGCAGCACCGCCAGCGTGAAGGCGTACTTGTGACGATCGTCGGCCTTGTGCTTTTCGGTCCATACCTCCTTCCAGCCTTTTCCGATCTTCGGAAACTGAACATCGCCTTCGGGCTTGGCATGCACGGTGGTGAGGTAGAGCCGGTCCACCAGTTTTTTCTTGAACGCTTCGGCATAAAGCTGTCCGCCGCCAATGAGGAAAACCTCCTTCACCTCAGCCTTGCGTGCGATCTCCAGAGCGTCCTCCAGTGAGTGGCACACGATGGCACCCGGCGCTTCATAGTCGTCACCGCGCGTCACCACGATGTTCACACGGTCGCGCAGGGGGCGGAAACGCTCCGGGATGCTTTCGTAGTTCTTCCTTCCGCTGATCACATGGTGGTTCAACGTGGTGCGTTGGAAGAACTTCATGTCGTCCGGTAAGCTCCAAGGCAACTCGCCTTTGTTGCCGATAACGCCATTCTCGGCCACGGCGGCTATAGCACTGATGATCATACGGATACGGCTGCTTTGATGTGTGGATGGGGGTCGTAATCCGCGAGTGTGAAGTGCTCAAAGCGGAATCCGAAGATGTCTTTTACGGAAGGGTCGATGTGCAGCTTGGGCACAGGACGCGCATCCCGAGTTAGTTGAAGTTCCGCCTGCTCCAAATGGTTCAGGTAGAGGTGAACGTCACCGAACGTGTGTACGAATTCGCCCGGCTGCAAGCCGCAGACCTGCGCCACCATCAGGGTAAAGAGCGCGTAACTGGCGATGTTGAAGGGCACCCCGAGGAAGGTGTCCGCACTGCGCTGATAGAGTTGGCAAGAGAGCTTACCGTCCGCTACGAAAAATTGGAAAAGGCAGTGGCAAGGTGGCAGCGCCATACGGTCCACATCCGCAGGGTTCCACGCAGTGACGATCAAACGGCGGCTGTTAGGGTTTTTCTTGATCATCTCCACCACGTTGGCGATCTGATCGATCTGGTCTCCGCTGGGCGTGGGCCAGTGGCGCCACTGGTAACCATAGACCGGGCCGAGGTTGCCATCGGCATCCGCCCATTCATCCCAGATCTTTACGCCGTTCTCTTGCAGGTATTTGATGTTCGTATCGCCTTGCAAAAACCAGAGCAGTTCGTGGATGATGCTCTTGAGGTGCAGCTTCTTGGTGGTGAGCATGGGGAAACCATCGGCGAGGTCGAAGCGCATCTGGTAGCCGAAGCAGCTCAGCGTGCCGGTACCGGTGCGGTCGCCTTTACGCACGCCGTTCTTCAGAATGTGGCGGAGCAGGTCGTGGTATTGTTCCATGGAGGGTGCAAAAATACTTATCGTTGGCGGAGAAAGATTTTAACCGCGGAGGGCGCGGAGAACGCAAAGAAGGGAAAACTCAAACGGACTAAGGACTCAAGACTCACCTACATTTCCCTGTGTTCTCCGTGCCTCTGTGGTGAAAAAACTCACCCTTACTCCACTACCCTCTTCTTCAACCCCGGTACCGACGCGATCAACCGGTCCTTCATCCGCTCATAGAATGGCTTGTCATCGATAGCGTGGGCAATGATGGAGGCGATCATGGCGGCGTACATCAATTGGAGGATGGCGCTGTGGCGATCGGTCATTTCCAGAATGATGATGGCGCTGGTGAAGGGAGAGCGCGTTACGCCGGTGAGGAATGCGCACATGCCGCCGAGTACGAGGATGTTCAGCTGGCCGCGGTCCACGCCGAACCAATGGCCGAAGAGGCCGCCGATGGCCGCGCCGCTGGTGAGCGCCGGGCCGAAGAGCATGCCCGCCGCACCGCTGCCAGTGGACACGATGGAACCGAGCAAACGCCCGGCCACATCAGCGAGCGAAGGTTCCGGTGCTTTGGAAAAAAGGTACTGGTCCAACAAGGCTTCGCCGCTGCCCAGTGACAGGGGACCGAAGGCACGGACCACGCAGGCAAAGGCCATCGCGCAGAACAAAACGAAAACGGCTTGCGCCGGTAAACTCTTTATTGCCCGCCGGATCTTATCCAGCAGCAGCACGCCTTTTCCACTGAGCACACCCAAGGCACCGGCCACCGCGCTGATGGCGAGCAAGGTGTACATGAACGACGGCCCTACACGTTCCAACTTCGGGTAGCCCAGGAGCAAGTATGGGCCTAGCAGCCACTGTGCCGTCATGCCGCTGATGATCACGGAGCTCAGCACAGCTGTGCGGAACTTGCCGATGTGCGAACGGGTGAGTTCTTCCATGGCAAACACGATGCCGCCCAAAGGCGTGTTGAACGCGGCGCTGAGGCCGGCCGCGCCGCCGGTCACCATCATGATGCGGCGGCTCACCTTCGGCCAAAACGGCGGAAGGATGCGGTGGACCACGCGGTACACGCTGCCTGCAATTTGCAAAATGGGTCCTTCACGGCCAATAGCGCCGCCGCCGGCTATCATCGACATGGTGGCCAGGAAGCGTACGAAGATGATCCGCACGTTGAGGAACTGCCAACTGCCGTCGCGTTTCTCCTCGTCATCGGCCACTTCCGCAGCGGCGATCAATTGAGGGACTCCGCCCCCGCTGGCCATGGGCGAAAAACACATTACAAGCCACCAGCTCACCAAAAACGAAATGGGTGCCGTAATGAAAATATAGTTCGGATGCGCTGTGATCAAGGCCACGTTCCGGTTTTCCAGCCACACGAATAGCTTGGTGAAGCCCACGGCCACGAGGGCCGTGGTAACGGCCGCCACTTGGTAGGGCAGCGCCAACATCCACAAGTCATTCAGGTGACGGCCCACGGAAGAGCCGCGCAGGCGGGATAAGGCTCCGCGGATCCCGGTGCCCGTGCTTTTATCCGCCGATTTCTCCCTGCCCATTTTCACGGGGCAAGGTTAGCGCCGTGGATTCTGTGTTTGCGGGCACAGTAGCGCTCTTCATCAACAGTGCGTTGCGCATCACGGTATGGGGATTCTGTATGGTGATTGGTAAATGGTGATTGGTGATTAGTCGGCGGACGAACGGCAGACGCACTGCTGCCGTCCAATCACCAGTCACTCCTCACCAGTCACTTTTCACCAGTCACCCCTTACCAGTCACTCCTCACATCAAAATCCCCGCGATGGTAGCGCTCATGTAGCTGGCCAACGTTCCGCAGAGCAGCGCCTTCAAGCCCAGGCGGGCCAAGTCGCCGCGCCGTTCCGGGGCTAATTCGCCAATGCCGCCGATCTGCATGCCCACGCTGCTGAAGTTCGCGAAGCCACAAATGGCGACCGATACGATCAGCAGGCCCTTTTCCGAAACGATGGGCACATTGCGCGTGGTCAGGTTCTGGAAGGCGACGAACTCATTTATGGTGAGTTTTTGGCCAAGCAAGGTGGCCACATTGGCAACGTCGGCGCCGGGCACGCCCATGGCCCAGGCCATGGGGTAGAAGATCTTTCCGAAGATCCAATCGAGGGACAAATTGAGGTCCGGGCTGAAGAGGTGGCCGAGCCGCACAAGTCCGTAGTCGATCATGGTTATGAGCGCGATGAAACCGATGAGCATAGCGATCACGTTCATGGCGATGCGCCATCCGTCACCAGCTCCGTGGCTTATGGCATCCACCACATTGATGTACGGGCTTTTCACCTCTAATTTCACATTGCCCATGGTTTGGCTTTCCTCAGTCTCGGGCCACACGATCTTGCTGATCACCAGCGCGCCCGGCGCAGCCATAAGGCTGGCCGCAATAAGTTTCGGTGCGAGGTCCATGCCGGCTTGTGCGCCCATGGCCACGTACACCACAAGGATACTTCCAGCGATACAGGCAAGGCTGCCGGTCATGCTGGCCAGCAGTTCGCTTCTGGTCATTCCCGCGAGGTAGGGACGGATCATCACCTGCGCTTCAACTTGGCCCACAAAGGCACTGGCCACGTTGCTCAACGCCTCGGCACCGCTCACGCGCATCACCCAGTTCATGGCCTTGGCGATCACGGACACCACCTTCTGCATAAGACCGATATGGTAAAGTACGGCTACGATGATGCAGACCAGGATGATGGTAGCGGTAATATTGAAGGCGAAGACGAAGCCGCCCTGCGCATAATTGGCAATGGTGCCGTCAAATTGCTGCACTGCGATGCCGTTGTACACGAACGAAGCGCCTTTTCTTGCAAACTCCTCGATCTTCTGCATGCCGTGGCCCATGCTTTGGAAGAAGCGCGTGACCGGTGGGATCTTCAACACCAGCACTGCGATAAGCAGTTGCAGGCTCAGCCCGCTGAACACGGTCCTGTAATTGATCCGCCTGCGGTTGTTGCTGGCGAGAAAGGCGATGCCCAGGATAAGTGCTATGCCGAAAAGGCCTTGGAATCGTTCCATGGTGGGTGGATAAGGCGGTCAATGTAGGAGGAATGGGGGAATATCACCATTGCGAAGCACAAGAAGATCCGGCGACACCAACATTTCAGCACATATAGTGAATCTGAAAATTCCGGATTCCTGATTTCCGACCAAACACGTCGGTGGTCGGAATTAGGAATCAGCGGATCAGGAATTGTTGTTCACTCAGGGTCTCCCAAAGGAACCTTGAATGCCTTACGGCCTTTCAGCCGCGGACGCGTTGCGCTGTCCAGGTTGCACCAACGGCTTGATCACATTCCTACGCACCCAACGCGGCAGCAGGATGGCACCGATGAGGATGTACGGATAGTAGCTGAGCAAGCGCCACAGCAAAGCGATCGCCGGTGCGAGACCGGGAGCCACGTACATGCCGAGGAAATCGTTGAAGATGAACTCGGCCAAACCGCTGCCGCCGGGCGTTGGGCTCAGCAGCACGATGATGCCCATTACCACTTGCTTGGCATACACCACCAGATCGCTAAAGTGGCTTCCGTCGGGGAAGGCGTGCAAGATGCAATTCACGATGCTGTACCGTGCGCTCCAACTGATGAACGTGGTGAGCAGGGCAGGCCACCAATAACTCCAGCCGCGGTGCTTCAGTCCGTTCGCGGCCACGATCAATTGGTCTCCCGTGGTAACTGCGGAACGTCGCCATCGCCGGAGGAAGGGTGCGGAGAAGATGCCGACCAAGGCGCGCTTCACGAAGACCGGATTCACAAAGAGCGCGTAAGCCACGAACAGCTTATAGGCCAGAATGATGAAGTAGACGGTCCAAAACGCGAAGAACAGGCTGCTGCCCAAGAACGAACTGGTGAATTCCGTGCCGCTGAACAATTCCGAGCGTCCGGCGAGCAAGTAGACCAAGGGGGCCATGATGGCGAGGAAAATGCCGTCCAGAAAAGAGGTGAACGTGATCACGGTGATGCTGGAGCCGGTATCTATGCCTTCGCGGGTTAGGAACCAGATGGCAAAGAAGAAACCCCCACCGATCATTCCGGGGGCCAAAGCGCTGGCGAACTCCCAAAGCATGATCACCACGAAAGCGCGCCACCAGTCCAATTTCTTGTCCGTAAGGTGGCGGATGCGTAGCATGTACATCCAGTCGCGCACCACCAAGCTCAGCAACGCCATCACCATCCAGAAGGTGGTATTCCACGTCCAGCGCACTTGTTGCAGCGCGCCGAGGTCTGCCGTGCGCCAGATCATAACACCGGTGATGCCCAAGCCGATCACGACCGGCAGCAGCATCTTGGTGATGCTGAAGCGGCGCATGATGTCCTCATGCTCGTTGACGGCGGATGGAGCGGCCATTGCTTTCAGCATCGGCCCACCTGCGGCGGTTTGACCCGGCGCGGAGCAGACCTTTCGGTCAATTCGTGCCTTCGCGGCGTTTCAGTTCATCGCGCAATTTGCTGGCGCGTTCGTAGTCTTCGTTCTCAATGGCCTCGTCCAATAATTGACGAAGCTCTTCCGGGCTGGTGGTGCGGATGTCGCGCTTTTCGGCCGGAGTGTTTTCGGCAGCAGGGCCGGTCTCTGGCTCGTCCTCATTCTCCATCCGCAGTCCCGCGGCGGCCAAAATGAACTCGAAGCTGTGGATCGGGCATCCAAACCGCAGTGCCAAGGCGATGGCATCACTGCTGCGCGCATCCACCTCCACGGACTTGCCCTCTTGGTCCAGCACTAACTTGGCATGGAAAATCCCCTCAACCAGGTCGTTGATCACCACTTCACGGAGCGTAACGCCCAGTTCGTCGCACAGGTTTTTGAACAGGTCGTGGGTAAGGGGCCGTGCAGGCCGGATGTTCTCGATCTGAATGGCGATTGCCTGGGCCTCAGCACCGCCGATGATGATGGGAAGCCTGCGATCGCCGTGCATCTCAGCAAGGATCAGCGCATAAGCCCCCGCGTGTGTGTGGCTGTAGGTAATGCGGAGGAACTTCAACTCTACCTTTTCCATGCTGGGCTGGCGGGGCGGTGAAGTTAAGGGATGCGGCGTTATGGATCAGCTGATCAGCGGATGGAGTAGACCAGCTAAATTAAATCCCTCAGCTGGTCGAACTCTTGAACCCCGGAGCTTGGCTAAAACTGCACCACAGGCAAACTGCCGAGTGCGAGGTAGGCCCATCCGCCACCAGCGGGAGCTGCAACTTTCCACAATTAGGCCACTTTCAACTGGCTCATCCGGCTGCGCTCGAACTTTTCGCGGGCATAGCTCAAGGTGATGCGCAGCTCCGACGGGCCATCGGAAGCGCTTGGCACCTCATACATGGCATCCGTCATGATGGCCTCGCAGATGCTGCGCAGTCCGCGGGCACCGAGCTTGTAGTCCACGGCACGTTCCACAATGAAGTCGAGGACCTTCTTGTCGAAGGAGATCTTCACATGGTCCATCTCAAAGAGCTTCACGTACTGTTTCACCAGCGCATTCTTGGGCTCTGTAAGGATGCGGCGGAGGCTTTCGCGGTCCAACGGGTCCAGGTAGGTGAGCACCGGGAAGCGACCGATCAATTCGGGGATCAATCCGAAAGAACGTAAGTCCGTCGGGGAGACATATTGGAGCAAATTTTCCTCATTGATCCGTGCGGCTTTGCTTGCGCTGTATCCCACAGCAGAACTGCGCACGCGGCGCGCGATGATCTTGGAAATACCGTCGAATGCACCGCCGCATACAAAGAGGATCTTGCGCGTGTCCACTTGGATCAGTTTTTGTTCGGGATGCTTGCGGCCACCTTGCGGGGGCACGTTCACCACGGAACCTTCGAGCAATTTCAAAAGTGCCTGCTGAACGCCTTCGCCGCTCACGTCGCGCGTAATGCTGGGACTATCGCTCTTGCGGCTGATCTTGTCGATCTCGTCAATGAAAACGATGCCACGCTCAGCCTTGGCAACGTCGTAGTCCGCAGCTTGCAAAAGGCGGCTAAGGATGCTTTCCACGTCTTCGCCCACATAACCTGCTTCGGTAAGCACCGTGGCATCGGCAATGGCGAACGGCACGTTCAACATTTTGGCGATGGTCTTTGCCAAAAGCGTTTTTCCGGTGCCGGTCTCCCCTACCAGAATGATGTTGCTTTTTTCGATCTCCACCTCGTCCGGGCCCGGAGGCTTTTGCATCAAGCGCTTGTAGTGGTTGTATACGGCCACGCTCAACACTTTCTTAGCGTCTTCCTGTCCGATCACGTACTCATCCAAGTAGGCCTTGATCTCTTTCGGCTTTTGCAATGCGACAGCACCTTCGATGTCGGTACGGTCGCGTTGACCGATCTCCTCGGAGATGATGTTCTGTGCTTGGGCGATGCATCCGTCGCAGATGTGGCCGGTAATGCCGGCGATCAGCACGTTGGTGTCCTGCTTGTCGCGCCCGCAGAACGAACACTTGATCTCTTTCTTTTCCATGGATGGAGGTTGGCGCCTTGCGCCGAATGGGAGTGCGAAGGTACGAAAACGAAGGCCGGAGGTCCAGTGCGCGCGTTCAGTTTTGAACACACGCACCGGTCCGCTATTCCAGCTTACTTGGTGTTGCGCACCAACAGCTCGTCGATCATGCCGTAGGCCTTGGCCTCTTCGGCGATCATCCAGTAGTCCCGGTCGCCGTCGGCGGATACTTTGTCGAACGTTTGTCCGCTGTGCTGGCTGATGATGTCGTACAGTTCCTTCTTCAGTTTCAGGATCTCGCGCACGGTAATTTCCATGTCGATGGCTTGCCCTTCGGCGCCGCCCATGGGTTGGTGGATCATCACCCGGGCGTGCCTCAACGCACTGCGCTTGCCCTTCGCGCCAGCGCACAACAGCACGGCGCCCATGCTCGCGGCCATGCCGGTGCAAATAGTAGCGACATCCGGCACGATGTACTGCATGGTGTCGTAGATGCCCAAGCCGGCATACACCCCGCCGCCGGGGCTGTTGAGGTAGATCTGGATGTCCTTTTTCGCGTCCACGCTTTCCAAGAACAGTAGCTGCGCTTGGATGATGTTGGCCACTTGGTCATTGATGCCGGTACCGAGGAAGATGATGCGGTCCATCATCAAACGGCTGAACACGTCCATCTGCGCCACGTTTAGCTGTCGCTCTTCAATGATGTATGGCGTGATGCTCGCGGTGATGTAACTGTCCAACGTGGTGCTGGCGATGTTGCGGTGCTTTACGGCGTATTTGCGGAATTCGTCTTTGGGGATCATGGGGGGAAGGAGGTGATGTAAGACTGGTTTTTCACCACAGAGGCACGGAGGCGCGGAGTTGGTGAAAGGTGAATTGTGATTGGTGATTAGGCGACTGCCGCTCGCCTACCTTTTCGCGAGGAGGAACGACGAAGTGATCTTTAATCAGGTTCAGTTGGTCAATGATGAATTAAAGGCTGCTTCGTGGTTCCTCCTCGCAGACTGGAGTAACAACTAACTCACGCAGTGCGTGCCAAGTTTACGAACTCTTCCAAGGACATTACTTTTTCCTTTGGTTCCAGCATGGCCTTGAAGTGCGTGGTGAGCTTTTGGTCCACGATGGCATCGCGGACTTTCTTGATCTGGTCGCGGTCAGCGAGCATTTCGCCGGCCATTTGTTGCAGGCGTTCACCTTCCGGCGCGGGAATGCCGTATTGCGCGAATTGATTGGCCACGGCCTGTTTGGCGAACTCGTTCAGCTCTTCGCCTTTCGCCTCCAGTCCGTACTTCTCCACGATGCGGTCCTCGACCAGTTGCTTGCGCAGTCCATCGGCGTAGCCGCTGTATCCGGCTTCAAGTTCTTCCGGGGTGATCGGCTTCTGGCTTGTTGCTGCGATCCATCGCTTCAAAAAGCTGTCCGGCAGGTCGATTTTGGCGCTATCCGCCATGGCGCGTACTGCAAGGCGCTTGTAGATCCGCTCGGAATCGCGGCGCAACATGCCTTCCAGTCCTTCCTTCACTTTAGCGCGGAACGTGTCCTCGTCCGTCACTTGTCCGGGACCGAAAACTTTGTCGTAAAGATCTGTTCCGATCTCGGCGGGTTCCAATCGTTTTACTTCCGCGATTCGGAACAACATGTTGCCCTGCAGGTCATGCACATGGCTGTGGTCGGTGCCCAGCATTTTGGCGAGATCTTCATGACCATTGCTCACTTTGTGCGGATCCACTTGCAAGGCATCGTCCACTTTTTTGCCGATCAATGCTTGCTTGGTGGCCTCGTCTTTCAACTCTCCAATGGTGATCGTTGTGCGGTTCATCAGACCTCCGGGAAGGATCTCGCCTTGTTCGTCCAGCTGGATCAGGTCGCCCATCAGCATATCGCTATCCGCGGAAACTTCTGCATCAAGCAAGTTGCCGAAACGGCGGCGCAGATCGTTGATCTCCTTTTCCATTAGATCGCCTTCCACGTCCACCATGGGCATCGTTACATCCAGCTTAGCGCCCATCTCCACATCGAACTCGGGCGCCATGCCCAGGTCGTATTTGAAACGCAGCTCACCGGGCTCGTCCCAGTTGTTGGGCGCTGCGGCATCGCTGGGCAACGGTTGGCCGAGCACACGCAGCTTGTTCTCCTGGATGTAGTTGCGGAGCTTTTCGTCCACCAAGCGTTCCACTTCGCCCACCAGAACGTTGCGCCCGATGCGCTTCTTCACGATGGACATGGGCACTTGGCCGGGGCGGAAACCGGGCCATGCGGCGGTCTTGCGTTGTTCCTTCAACACTTTGTCCACACCGGGATTGTAGTCTTCCGGCGCGAGCACCACGTTAAGCGTTGCGGTGAGGTTTCCTGTTACTTCGCGTTCAATGTTCATGTTCGTTCTTTCTCGCTTCAAGCGAATAGTTCATTCATTCAAGTACGGACGGGGGGACTCGAACCCCCACACCTCACGGTACTGGCTCCTAAGACCAGCGCGTCTAC
>Ga0209480_10000247_pt1 | contig 47721 bp, 40 predicted proteins | sample JI61114C2DNA_FD_187501 | JGI IMG/M metagenome (GOLD analysis project Ga0209480, IMG submission 187501) | Wastewater effluent complex algal communities from Wisconsin, to seasonally profile nutrient transformation and Carbon sequestration -... | ecosystem: Engineered > WWTP > Effluent > Algae...
GTTCCTTAAAATCATTGGCTGACGCGATGGCCAGATTTTTTAATTCCTCTGTTTGCATGGTTCTGGAAGCCAGACCAATGGCATAATATTTAACCGCAGGGCTGGGTGATTTTTTAATAAAATCACTGATAAAACTATTAATAGCTTTTACTTGCAAATCTCTTTGACCAAGCGCCACCGTCATGGCAGAATCATTCTTTTGTTTTTGCAGACTATCTAGCAATATAAAAGTTTGATATAAAGTTGAATCCTTTGTCTGATAGTCTTCCATCAGGTTATGAATAGCAAGTGTTGCTTCAGAGCCCTCCACTTGGTACTGACGAAAATGATTCATGTCTATTTTCAGACGAATACTCTTGCCATCATTTACTACCAAAATGGCGGGGCCTTTTTCCAGTTGTAAACGATAGAGTCCTTCTTCCTTACCCATAGCACGGAGTTCAAAGGTTCCGTTCTTTTTTAAAGTAGCGGAATCCAGTGTAATGGGTTGCTCACCCGCAAAAGGAATTTCTTGCAAGAGAATTTTTTGTTCAGGAGCATTGGTCACTAGACCACTTACTACAAAAGCACCGTGTTTTTTTTCTTGACAGGCTAATAGCAAAATGGCTACTAAGAAAGGAAGGATGATTTTTTTCATATTGGTTGTTTAATCCCCTTGGGGATGCTTGTTCGTTTATGATTGCAGGGCTTTTTCTAGTAATGCTGTCACCATTTTTGGATCGGCTTTGCCCTTGCTTAATTTTTTTACTTCGCCCACAAATAATCCTATCAAACCTTTTTTGCCCTTGCGATACTCCGCCACTTTATCTGGCATAGCAGCCAGTGCTTGTTCTACCCAAGCCGCCAACTCACCCGTATCACTTACTTGAATTAGGTTTAATTGCTCTGCCAATTGCAGGGCGGTAGCTTGGGTGTTTTCTAACATGGCTCCCAACAATTTGGAAGAAGCTACAGAGAAATTCACTTTGCCGCTATCTACTAGGTTCAACAGATCCGCCAAACGCTCAGGTGCTAAAGGAAAATCCTCTATGCCCAAATGCTGCTCGTGTAACCATTGTTTAATGGGCCCCAGCATCCAGTTGGCCACCGCTTTATAGTGTTGGGTATATTGGATTACTGCTTCAAAATATTGGGTGCTAGCCAACTCATCACAGATTTGGTTCGCGTCATAATCACTCAAGCCAAAGTCTTGGCTGTATTTGGCTATGAGTGCATTGGGAAGCATGGGCAACTGCGCTTGCAACTCACCAATAAAAGCATCTGTTAGATGAAATGGTGCCAAATCCGGATCAGGAAAATAGCGGTAGTCATTGGCTTCTTCCTTGTCACGAATAGCAAATGTGGTATCGTTATCCGCATTAAAACTGCGGGTCTGTTGCTGAATTTTTTCGCCCGCATCCAAAAGGGCAGCCAAGCGCTCCACTTCAAACTCAATGGCTTTTTTTACGTTGCGAATACTATTCAGGTTCTTGACTTCTACTCGAGTTCCCAGTTTTTCAGTACCAATGGGGCGCAGTGATATATTGGCATCGCAACGCAGGGAACCTTCTTCCATATTACCGTCACAGATCCCCAACCAACGCACCAGTTTGCGTACTTCGGTCACGTATTGCCAGGCTTCATCCGCAGAGAAAATATCGGGTTCAGTGACAATTTCAATGAGTGGCGTGCCCGCTCTATTTAAGTCAATACAAGTAAAATTTGGGTCCAGGTCATGGATACTCTTACCAGCGTCTTCTTCTAAATGAATCCGGTTTAGTTGCACGTTTCTATAACTACCATCGGCTGTTTTGATCCTAACCAATCCACCTTTACAAATAGGGGTGGTATGCTGAGAAATCTGATAGCCCTTGGGCAAATCCGGATAGAAGTAGTTTTTGCGGGCAAAATAATTGTCTTTTTCAATCTCGCATCCACAGGCCAAACCCATTTTAATGGCGTAATCCACCGCCTTGGCATTGGTCTTGGGTAGGGTACCCGGATGACCCATGGTAATGGGACTTATATGGGTATTGGGCTCCGCGCCAAAAGCTGTGCTGTCTCCGCAAAACAATTTGCTCTGGGTAGCCAATTGGGCATGAATTTCTAACCCAATCACCACCTGATATTTATCGCTCCATGACATAGTTTACAAAAATAGCTTTCTAGTAGCAGAAGCCGGTGAGAATAGGTCATTTTATCAAAAAATAACCACGCCAAGAGCGCCAGAAAGCATTGCGACAAAACTTTTGTTGTAAGTTTTAGCCTTTCTTGCTGTCTATTTCCACACCGGAATTTTCACATAACTATCGTTATACCATTTTACTTTTAATGGTTCTTTTGCATCTTTTATAGTTTCTTCCGTTACTGTTTTACCTGTTCCATAATTCAGTTCAGAAAATGGATTTTTATTGATATTTAAATGTATTAATAATCTACTTCCTTTACTTAATTGTTTACTCACCAAACGGGTATTCGAGAACGGAATAGTTTCTATCAGATTTGGTTGTAGCAATTTTCTTTGTGTTATGTCATTTGAATAACTAGCTCTACCAATAAAGTAAGAAAGATGGAAATATGCTCCATTTGGCATTACTTCATATAATGTGACACCAATATCCATATCCGCTTTATTGATACTTGCTTTGATTTCACCTAAAAAAGAACCATTTATTAGCATTCCTTCTTTCAATGGGTCGCTTATGAAATTAAAGCCGTTACTTGTGTCAATTTCATTGCGAATAATTGGGTCAGGATAATAATCATTGTTGCTGTTTGCTCTATCTGCAAAATCTACTTCTTGAAATAGAAACCCATTTGTAACTGGTTTTTTTGCATTCAATGAAAAGAACTTTTCAGATTTGTTATTTGTCAAATACATTGTGAGATAACCATTATTCATTTTATCAATTGACGGTGCACTTCTCCATTCATTTGCACCCATTACTTGATAGTTGATTCTGTCTTTAAGCATTTCAGGGTTAGTCCCATTTTTCAAAATGTAGTCAAACCATTGGTAGGTTATTTTTTTAGTATTTATTAATGCGTTAGCATCTACCTTGTACCCATTAATTGTGGCTTCGCCTTCTCTTTGTGCTCCAAAATGACTGTAAGGGCCAATTATTAAATATTGATTTGCATTTGGATTATATTTCTGAAGCTCTCTCAAATAATACAAACTCGAATTTTGAGAGTCATTATAATATCCATCAATTACTAAGATAGGAATGTTTATAGCTGCAAATTCTTTTCCATATGGCGCCATATTTTGCCAATACTCATCAAATGAAGGATGACTTATCCATCTTTGAAAAAGTCTATTTGGAGTTCTGTCAATACTATCTAATTTTTTATATGCAACTCCAGATTCCCACCATTTGTTTTGCATTTTTCTAAAACGTTGCCTGTCATTTCCGGCAATTGTGTCTAAATATTTATTATTTCCAACGTAAAATGACCATTCATAATTTGGATTTATAAATACATTATTTTCCATTGGCAATCCCATTCCTGGTCTATTTGCAACATATGGAACAATTGTTTTAAGTGCTGGATGCATTTTTTTGCAAACTGCCCATTGTGTAAAACCATTGTAACTTCCTCCAAACATTCCAATACTTCCATTACACCATTTTTGTTTGCTAATCCAATCAATTACTTCATAAGTATCATTGCCGTCATTTTCGTAAGGGAAAATTTCGTCTGGACTAAATCTTTTTCCTCTTGCATAAGCAATGACACCAACATAACCATTATCTGCGGATTCTTTAAGTGTTGCAATATCTCTACCTTTATCTCTTACATAAATGGTAGATTGGAGTAAAACTGGTTTTGCATTTTCATCGCCTCTTTTACGAACTATTATTGCAGATATGGTAGCACCGTCCTTTGTCTTTATCAAAACACTGTCTTGGATATTATAATCACTTGCTCCATCTTCAAGTTTTGTAGCTACGGTTTGTTGTGCTGATGAATTAATGCTTAATAGCAGTACAAAAAATAGTTTTATGATTTGTTGCATTGTAAGAATCCAATTTAAAATAAGTTGAATGTTGACGATTACAGAAAGTGTAATACTACAGATTTCTTAGATCTGATTTAAGCTAGGCTTTAAAGTTTGTATAGAAAAACCACGCCGGGAACGGCGTGGTTGCACAACATGAGAAAAACTAAATAGGTGTTTTATAGGTTGGCTGACTTCAATTTCTTGGGAATCTTAAGTTCTAGGGTCTGGGCCTTGCCGCCTCTTTTCAGACCTAGTTTCACTGCATCACCGGGTTTTAGGTCTTTGATCTGGTCCCTCAGCTCGTCAACAGATTTAACAGTTTTGCCGTTAACCTCAGTGATAATATCGTCTTCTTTTAAACCGGCTTTGCCTGCAGGAAGCTCATCGTCTACATCGGTCACCTTTACACCCTCACCCGCTTCCAAGTCTTCAATTTGCATGCCCAATTTGGGTCTGCCATTGGAACTCATGATGCGCACATTGCCTGGCCCACCCTTCATTACATGCTCGTCAAAATTGAAATTGTGTTCAAAGTTGGGAATGCGTATGTCAAAATTGCCCTTGTCCATTTTCATGCTGCGAATATTCACAGAAGTGTTTTTTCCAAGTACGGCGCTGGTGGTTTTTTCCTTTCCATCACGCAAGTAAGTAATGCTTACTTTTTCTTCTGGTTTGTATTTGCTTACGGCATTGTATAGACCATCCGCTGATTCAATCTTGGTATCACCCAATTTGGTAATCACATCGCCTACTTGCAATCCTGCTTTGGAAGCAGCAGATTCTTTGTTCACTTCTTTTACTTGCGCACCCTTATCCGTTTTTTCCGTAACCACACCCAACATGGCTTTGTTGGATTTGATTTCTGTGTTGAATTCCATGGGAGGCATATGCATGTTAAAACCATTTTTACCCTCCATGTTTATAATGATTTTCTTATTGCCAAATTTATCCCAATCACCCTCCTTAAAACTGTCAATGTCCTTGCCATTGATGGTTACTTTATTGCCATCAACCCTTACGGTCATTTTTTCTGTTCCCTTGCCACCATCATTGATGACAACTACTTCTTCCACTTTGGATTTTTTTTCTTTAGAGGCTTCCTTTGTTTGTGCCATCGCGCAAGCACTAAGACTCAAGGCCAAAAAGGTACTGTAGATGATTTGCTTATTCATATAGAATCATTTTTGTTTGATGATTCAAATATAGATGGGGTCTACCTTAATGAACCTTGCACAATGGTTAATCAAGGTTAATGAATGGGCAAAAAAAATCCCAGCCAGAGCCAGGATTTAAAATAAGTAGTTAAAGGTTAAATGACCAATGCCTTTATCTGCGCAATCACTTGACCCAAGTTGCTGGCGTCTTGTCCACCAGCGGTAGCCAGTGTTTTTTGTCCGCCGCCACCGCCCTTGATCAGCGGGGTCACTATGTCTTTAATCATCTTAGGCGCTTCTAAATTTTTGTCTGTGACCATGCTGTCTGATAACAAAATGCAGACCGATGGTTTGCCAGCCAAGTTGGCCACCAAGACTACCAAGTAATCATTACCCAGCTCAGTTTTCAGGTCAAAGCAAAGTTTCTTTAAATGATCGGCACTGCTAACCGCAACTTCTTTACCAACAAAAAATCCAGTAGCACCATTATTCAAGGTGAATGCTTCCTTGCCTGCAATCAATTGCTCGCGAATCACTACCAATTGCTTGGCTTCTAGACTTTCTAATTTCTTTTCTAATTCCTGTTTTTCTTGGATGATTTTTTCAACTGCTTTGAGTGGGTCTTTTGTTTTGAGTAGGGTTCCTACTTCACGCAGACCGGCAAATTGGTCATAGAGATAATTAAAAGCCTTGCTTCCCGTTAATGCTTCTATTCTTCTTACACCCGCGGCAACAGCAGCTTCTGCGGTAATCTTGAACAGTCCAATCATACCCGTATGATACACGTGTGTACCACCACAAAGCTCAATTGAATAATTGGGATCAATAGTGACCACGCGTACGGTATTACCATATTTTTCTCCAAACAGGGCCATGGCGCCTAGTTTCAGGGCTTCTTCCTTTGGTAATTCACGCACCACTACTGGAATATTTTCCCGGATCTTGTCATTGACCATGCGTTCTACTTGACGTAGTTCTTCATCAGTCACACGCGCAAAATGCGAGAAGTCAAAACGCAGTTCTTCTTCATTCACCAAGGATCCTTTCTGTGCCACATGTGTACCCAAAACGCTTCTAAGTGCCGCATGCATTAAGTGTGTGGCAGTATGGTTATAGCAAGTAAATAATCTTCTTTCTACATTAATGCTGGCCTTGCATTCCGCTTGAATATTAGCAGGTAATTGATTCACAAAATGAACAATCAGGTCATTCTCTTTTTTGGTATCGGTTACATCTATACGTTCTCCATCAAATTCCAACCAACCAGTATCTCCCACTTGTCCACCACTCTCGGCATAAAAAGGAGTAGTGGCTAGCACCAATTGGTATTGTTCCTTACCCTTTGACTTGATCTTGCGGTACTTGGTTACCTGGGTATGCACCAAAATATCCTGATAGCCCACAAAACCTTCACCAGCTGTTTCTGACAAAACCACCCAGTCTTCCGTATCCAAGACAGAAGCAGCACGGCTCCTGTTTTTTTGTTGTTGCATTTCAGTTTCAAAACCAGATTCGTCTACATTAATGCTATTTTCAGAAGCAATTAACCTGGTCAAGTCAATAGGAAAACCAAATGTGTCAAATAGTTCAAATGCGGCTTTACCACCAATTTGTTTTTTGGCTGATTGGGCACTGGCGGCTAGCAAATCATCTATGCGTTTGAGTCCCTTGTCCAGTGTTCTTAAAAATGCGTCTTCTTCTTCCTTCACCACTTTACTTACAAAATCCAATTGCTGTTTGAGCTCAGGGAAAACACCCGCAAACTGTTCTGCCAATTGGGGCAGTAATTGGTGCAATAGGGGTTGCTTATAATTCAGATAAGAATAATAATAGCGAACGGCCCTGCGCAAAATGCGGCGGATCACATAACCCGCTCCGGTATTGGAAGGTAATTGTCCGTCTGCAATGGTAAAACTGATGGCCCTAATATGGTCTGCAATTACCCTAAAAGCAACAGCCTGTTTGCTGGCGCTAAAATCATAGCTCAGCCCAGTAATTTTTTCTACATGCGCAATGGTTCCAGTAAATACATCGGTATCATAGTTGCTGGTCTTGCCTTGGATCACACGCACCAGTCTTTCAAAACCCATACCCGTGTCTACGTGTTTGGCGGGTAATGATTCCAAACTACCGTCTTTAAGGCGGTTGAACTGCATGAATACATTGTTCCAAATTTCTATGACCTGCGGATGATCATTGTTCACCAAGGTCTTACCATCTACCAACGCACGTTCTGCGTCTGGACGGCAGTCTACGTGAATCTCAGAGCAGGGCCCACAGGGTCCGGTATCACCCATTTCCCAGAAATTATCTTTTTTATTCCCCAACAAAATGCGCTCTGGGGCAATCCATTTTTTCCATTCTTCAAAAGCTTCCAGGTCTTTTGCTAACTGCTCTTTTTCATCCCCTTCAAAAATGGTTACATAGATTCTATTCTTGTCAATCTTATATACTTCAGTGAGTAATTCCCAACTCCAGGCAATGGCTTCTGCTTTAAAATAATTGCCAAAGCTCCAGTTACCCAACATTTCAAACATGGTATGGTGATAGGTATCTACACCCACTTCTTCCAAGTCATTGTGTTTGCCACTCACGCGCAAACATTTTTGGGTATCCGCCACCCGTGGATGCGGTGCCTGTTTGTTGCCCAGAAAATAATCCTTGAACTGATTCATACCCGCATTGGTAAAAAGCAGGGTAGGGTCATTCTTCACCACAATGGGGGCCGATGGCACAATCTGATGCCCTTTGGATGCAAAAAAATCAAGGAATTGCTGACGAATCTGGGAACTGCTGTTCATGTTCTATGGAAATTTAAATCACTGTTTTAGCCCTTTGAAACTATCTTTGATGGCTTTTCAGGGGTTGCAAAGGTAAGGATTACTAGGTGGAATACATGGTATTTAGCCTGGGAATGGAGCCTAAAAATGGAATCCCAAAAGCAGAAGTCTTAAGCGATGAAGAAAATCAAATACTATTACAATACGCATACCCTCCGGTTTGAAAAACTGGAAGTGCCATTGCGGGTAAGACTCTTGCAGGTCTTTGCCTTTGTAACGGCCTGTATTGTAACTGGGTTGCTGATTGTTTTTATTGTGTTCAAATACATTGATAGCCCTAAGGAGAAATTCCTGCGTCAGGAGAACGAAGACATGAAACAGCGCTATAGCATTCTGAGTGAAAGAATGAATGAGCTGGAATTGCAGATGGATGAACTGGAAAACAGGGACAACAATGTGTACCGTGAAATCTTTGGAACAAAGCCCATTCCAGATAGTATTCGTACCAAAGTGGTAGAGAAAAAGAATGAAGTGAAAATGGTGGCCCGTATGGGTGAAACCGAACTGGTCAATAGCATGACCGATCAGTTAAACCTTTTGGCCATTAGACAAAAATCTCAGGACAAGTCCTATGTTGAGATTATGAATCTGGTGAAAAACAAGGAAAAATTGATCAATGCCACGCCTTCTATTCAACCCGTGAGCAATAAGAACCTAGATAGAATTGCCTCTGGTTTTGGTTATAGGATTGACCCTGTATACAAAGACAGAAGACTCCATGCTGGTTTGGATTTTACAGCTCCCTCAGGAACGCCAATTTATGCCACAGCAGACGGAACAGTAAGCGATGCGGGTTTTCATACTGGGGGTTATGGCAACCGAGTGGTGATCAACCATGGCTTTGGTTATCAAACCCTCTATGGTCATATGTCTAAGATCAAAGCTAGGGTAGGAGAAAAAGTATTGAGAGGTGAAGTCATTGGTTATGTGGGTACCACTGGAAAAAGTACGGGTCCACACTGCCACTATGAAGTACATAGAAGTGGCCGTCAGGTAGATCCCATTTACTATTTCTACAATGACCTGACCCCAGCCCAGTTTGACCGCATCTTGAAACTGGCAGCCGTGAGCAACCAAAGTTTTGACTAGGTTTGAACAATTCAGCCAACTACTTGTCATTCACTATACAATCATCATCATGGAACCAGGCGTTAGGGAATATCTGTTGCGCATAGTCAATACCATTGCACTAGCCATTTTTTGGATGGCCATTAATTCTACCCTGGGCATCATGTACCAATTTGGTTTTTTAGACCAGGGCATTCACTTGGGTCAAATCTTGTTTTATACTTGGATGATTGTGAGTTTTATTCTTCTATTTAGATACCTAAAAAAGCTATGGCTAAAGCCGATAGACTTTGAAGACCCCGGCTATTCTGAGTTGGATCAACCCCAATAAAAAAGCACCGGCAATGCCGATGCTCTCTATTAAAATTTTGCATGCCTATTTTTTATCATCCTTGGTATCAAGAATTACAGGTGTATTTCCCTTACCCATGATAATCACCTTAGCATTGGGTGAGGTGACAAGTCCCTTCATCATTTGAATCTGCTCATACTGCAATTGCTTGTCTGTAAGACCAGAACTCATGATGCGCTGATAGTCTGCAATACCTTGGGCTTCTACGCGCTTACGCTCTGCTTCCTGTTTTTCTTTTTGCAGCACAAATTCCATTTTCTGTGCGTCTTGCTCTGCCTTGATTTTTTCTTCAATAGAACCTTTTACACTAGTAGGCAAAGTAATATTGCGCACCAATAATTGTTCTAAGACCAAACCTCTTAATTTAAAATTGTCTTCAATGGTTTTAAAGATTCTGGTTTGAAATTGGTCACGTTTGGTGCTATACAAGTCAACAGCAGTATAGAACACCGCATTATCCCTGATCTTGGTACGGGTAATGGGGCGCACAATTTTGTCTTTAAAATCCAGACCAGTTTCTTTTACAATATTGGGTGCTTCTGTAGACAAGACTCTGTATAAAACAGTGAGGTCTATCACAACTTCCAAACCATCGGCAGTCAATACCCGAATGGCGTCATCACCTTCTTTGTCCCCCTCGTCATGCACACCACTCATGGTATAGTTTTGGGTCTTGATATCAATTTTGCTAACGTCTACTAAGGGATTCACAATGGTCAAACCACTGGTTAATACATCGTTCTGTACCTTACCAAACATAGACTTAACGCCAATTTGACCCGCGTCAATTTGTTTGATACTAGAAGTTAGAAAACCAATCAGCATTAAAGCAATACCCGTAATCCTTGCGGCATTGGCGTATTGGGGAAGGGGATGGTTGGCTTTTTTTAATGAAAAGGCTGCTATGAATACAAGCAAGCCTAAAATAATGAGAATCATGTTTTTTGTTTTAATAGTCTATGAGTAGCAAATTGTTGCTATTTCTTACAGTTAGCTGCTATGGTCTACCACAATCACCCATTCTCCCTTTATTTTTCTAAAGAGTAGGGTATAGGCACCACCTATATCGCCGATGCTTCTTTTCAAATGCCATTTGCCCAAGACAAAAAAATATTCGGGGCTCAGTCTCTTAACTTGAATCAAGTCAAAATTGAGTTTTCCCATGGCAGCGGTATCGGGGTAACCTTTGTAATAATTGTCCAAGGTTTTTTGGTAGCCAAAATTGGCGCCGGATTTTCCTACAAACAACAAACTATCGCTTTTCCAATAACCGTTCATAAAAGCGGCAATATTGCCCTTGTTCCATTGTTCGGTTTGGGAAGCCAAAATTTTGCGAATGGTTAATTCGTCTTTGTCTTGTGCCTTGATTTGATTGCTAATAATGCTGCTGCAGAAAATAAGTAGGGTGGCGATTATGGCCTTGCTGGGGCTTTTCATTTTTTTTAGGAAAGCTACGGAATTCTACAGCATGCTGGCGGGTTTGTTTGCAGGTCTACCAAGGAATGTGAATCATTGGCCGTTAGTAATAATGCTGTTTCCATCACAGACAAAAGTATTATCTTAATTGCATGGAATATCTAGCTCATTTAGAAAAAGACCGCAAATTATCCAAGGCCTTGGTAGAAGCATTGCCTGCATTAGAAACGCGTAAGAATATCCCCTTACGTTTAATGGCCAGCATCATGAGCCAGCAATTGAGTACAGCAGTGGCCAAAGTGATTTTTAAAAGATTCTTAGAATTATACAATGGCAAAGAACCCAAGCCACAACAGGTCTTGGATACACCCATTGAAACACTCCGTGGCATTGGACTGAGTTATGCCAAAGTAGGGTATATACAGAATGTGGCTGCATTTTGTATTGAACATAAAATCACAGACAAGACCTTGCAAAAAATGGACAATGAAACCATTGTTGATTTGCTGGTGCAGATCAAAGGCGTAGGTAAATGGACGGTAGAAATGCTGCTCATGTTTTCCTTGGGTAGGGAAGACGTATTTGCAGTAGATGATTTGGGTATTCAACAAGCCATGATCAAACTTTATAAACTAGAACATTTAGACAAGAAAGAACTCAAGCAAAAAATGCTGGAACTCTCTGCCAAATGGAGCCCTTATAGAACCTATGCCTGTTTGCATCTATGGCAATATAAGGACAACAAATAACTAGAAAGACTTCTTAAAACCAATAACTGCAAACTGAAAATCAGATTTACTTTACGCTGAATTTCTGGCCGCGTTAATGACCCCAAACATGGTTCTGGTTAAGAGTTTTTCATAGACCGCTTTTAGCTCCGGTTCTATTTCTCTTCCGTGCAATTGGTTCAAAGCATATTGCTGAATGGTAAGTAGTGGCAATACAATCTTGTCTCTCATTTGAATAGAAGCTCTTCCGGCTTTGTCATCTTCCATAAGTGAGCTGGCATCTACTAATTCCATCACCAGTGTTGCAGTCAAGTCAAATTCCTTTTTAATCAACTCCCAAACCGGTCCAAATTGTGGGTCTTTTTTCACGTATTCAGTGAGTGGGAAAAAGGATTTGAGCATGCTCATCATGCTATTGTCTATGAGGGTGCGGAAAAATAAAACATTGCGGAACATGGCTTTGGTATCATCCCACAAACCCTGGTCCTTCATGGCTTGCAAGGCAGTGCCTACGCCAAAAAATCCGGGTACATTTTGTTTTAACTGACTCCAACTTCCCACAAAAGGAATAGCGCGCAGGTCTTCAAAACGTAGTCCCCCACCGCTGCCTCTTTTGGCAGGTCGGCTGGCAATATTGCTCTTGCTATAATAGTTTAGCGGACTAAACTGTTGCATATAAGCTAGGAACAGGGGATGGGTTTTAAAATCCTGATAGCTCTCATGGCTAATCTTACCTAGTTCTTCCATCAGGAACCGATCGTGCTGAGACAATTGCATTCTGGTATCGGCAAAGATCTCATTGCTCAAACCCGCACTCAGCAACTGTTCCAGGTTGTATTGAGAAGACTGAATAGTACCAAAATTAGAAGTAATGGTTTGTCCCTGTATGGTTAATTGTATCTCTTCGTTTTCAATATTATTACCCATGGATGCATAGAACTTATGGGTCTTTCCACCTCCGCGTGATGGTGGTCCACCACGACCATCAAAGAACTTGGCCTTGATCTGGTATTTTCTAGAAATAGCAGTGAGGTTTTCCTTGGCGGTATAGATACTCCAGTTGGCTTGTAAATAACCGCCGTCCTTGGTACCATCGCTAAAGCCTAGCATAATGGTTTGGTGTTTGCCTCTCAGTTCCAAATGTTGTTTGTACTCGGGTAATTGGTACAAAAAGTCCATGGTGGTTTCTGCCTGTGCCAAGTCATCAATGGTTTCAAAGAGTGGCACAATATCAATGGGCATTTGCTCTTTTTTCCATCCGCATAAGCGCAGTAGCGCATATACTTCCATCATGTTCACAGGTCCCTGGCAATTGCTGATAATATACCTATTGCAACCCTCTACGCCGTTTTCTGCTTGGATGGTTCTAATAGCATAAATACTCTCTAATGTATCTCTTGAAATAGTATCCTGAATCAGACTTGGATTGATCACGCGCTCAATAGAAGCAAGGGTAGCTAATTTGCCCAACAAATCTTGTTGACCATAATTCTCTGGTAGAATCGGGGCTTCTCCGGCTGCAATTAATTCTTGGTTAATCTGCAAGAGCACAGCTGTATGAATCCGACTATCTTGGCGAATATCAAGGGATGCAAAATGGGTTCCAAAAATCTTGACTTTGTGGATCAAACTATCTAGTCTGTTTAAGAACAAAGAATGATGGTGTTCCATCAATAAATTTCTGGCCTCATATAGCTCATGCAATAATTCTTCCTTGCTAATGCGCTTACTCTGCTCGGGCAAAAATACATTTTGGTAGAGCTGTTGTTCTAGCCGTGCAATAATGGTATCAACACCCGTGAAAGTTAGTCTGCGTTTGAGTTTGCGAATATCCCGATAATAACAAACCACAATGGCGCTTCTCAAGGCATCGGCCACTTTTAGGGTAGTGGGTCCATTTACAAATGGGTTGCCATCCCTATCGCCGCCAGGCCAAAAACCAAGTTCAATAAAAGGATTTTCTCCGTCATATGCACTATCAAAAACCTCGCGATTAATATAGTTGTAAATATTACCAATAGAGGGATACAAAATATTCTCCAAATACCACATGAGGTTCACGGCCTCGTCTAGTGGGGTGGGTTGTTTCTTGTTAAAAAACGGGGTAATACCCAACTGTTGAATATAGGCATTGATGATATGAAAATCATTTTTCCTGATGGCTTCATTCATGTCATGGATAATCCCCAAAACACTACCCGGATAAAACTGGGTAGGGTGCGCGGTTAATACCACCCGCACTTTGAATTTCCGCAGCTTTTGTTTGAGCAGGTTGGACTTGCACATAAATCCTGCTTCGTTGATCAGGGATTTTAAACTACCCGGACCATCTACATTATTCACTGAGTCAAATGCCGCGTCTTCAATGGCATCAAATAATACAATCTGACGTTCTATATATTGTACAAACTTGAACAATCGGTCTAGTTTGTCTGCTTCTGTAACCGCATTGGTGTGTTGTTCAAAAAAACGGTCTACAATCTGCATAGGGGTTTTGCCATCGGCGTAGCCATCTATACAGGCTTGAAGTAAAATGGGTAATAAAGCACCCACATTGGCTATTCCAGAGAAGGGCAGGGCCGAAAACAGACTATTGTAAATAGTGTATTTATCGGTCACATTGCGTTTGAAATTGAGTATATATTCTGATGAAGGCATAAACTAATTGAGCCCCCAAGATAAATAAATCCCCCCTAAATTCCTCGACTAATGCCATGAAAAGCTTGTCAGGATTGAATTTGGGGCTAATGATTGTTAGTTATGACAATAAATTTAATGTGATAGTGAATGGCTTTTTTGCTGCAAATTCCTCATATTTTATTTGTTTAAAATGGGTCATCGATCACATAAAAAAAGCGGTCATGCCAATTAAACTTTCTACTTTTCCAGTAGTCTTAATGCTTCAAGTGAACCCATGCACGCTTCGGATCAAGAATTGTTAGCCTTATTTTCCAATGCCGCTACTAGGGAGCAGGGTTTTACGCAATTGGTCAAAAAATACCAGGAAAAAATTTATTGGCATATCCGTAGAATGGTCATTGACCACGCTGACGCGGATGATGTTTTGCAGAATACCTTGATCAAGATTTGGAAGGGTTTGGAAAATTTTAGAGAAGAGAGTCAGCTTTTTACCTGGCTCTACCGGATTGCCACCAATGAAACTTTGAGTTTTTTGGCCCAGCAACAAAGAAAAGCCACCCAGAGTCTGGATGAAATGACAGAATCCTTGGCCAATAAGGTAAAAGCAGACCTGCATTTTAACGCCAATCAACTAGAATGGCGTTTGCAACTAGCCATTCAGGAATTGCCAGAAAAGCAACGTGTGGTCTTTCATTTACGCTATTATGACGCCATGCCCTATGAAGAAATGAGTAAGGTATTGGATACCAGTGAGGGTGCTTTAAAAGCCAGTTACCACCACGCGGCAAAAAAAATTGAGGCTTTTATTAAAAACTATTAAACCAGACTGATCAATTGCAGTCAAAGAATGGCAATGTATTCACGTAACCCCATAGAAATAGAATTACAAGAGATAGCACCAGCCTTGGCAAATGCCAATCCTGTACTGCCATTTCAAGCGCCAAAGGGTTATTTTGAGGCTTTGGAGCCCCTTGCCTTGGTGCAGGAGCCGGCTTTTTTTGGGGAATCAGCATTGCCTTTTCAGGCACCAGCAGGTTATTTTGAGACCATGCCGGAAGCTTTGATGAGCAGGATCAAGACCCAAGAAGCGCAAGATGCTGTATTGGAAGCACATGAACCAGCACCAAAAACAGCTCCTGTGGTTCAAATGGTCAAGGCCCGCAAATGGATTATGTATGCCGCAGCAGCCATGCTCACTGGGATCTTGGTAACAGGTGCTTTTTTGTTCTCTGATCAACCTGTGGATCAAATGAAAGAACAATACCAAATGGAAGATTTGGGTGCCGCATTAGACGCAGTTCCGGATGCCGCATTAGAACAATATTTAGAGGAAAACCAGACCATTGCGGTAGACGAAGTATTGGTTAGTCCTAGTCAAAAAATACCAGAATTAAATGATCATATTCAGAACATCAGCAATGAAAATCTGAATAGTTATTTAGAAGAAAACAGTCATTTAGAATCCGGTGTTGCCGAATAAATTACCTATCATGAAAAAGATTTTTACACTCATCTGTTTACTGGCTTTCTTGCAGATCAACGCTCAAGCACAACAGGAGCGCCCATTGGCAGATAGACCCAATATTCAAGGTTTGAAAATTGCCTTTATTACCAAACAATTATCCCTAAACTCAGAAGAAGCGCAAAAATTCTGGCCCGTGTATTATGACTTTAGTGATAAAGCCAGAAGAATCAGACAGGAGGAGAAAGATGATGAAATTGCTTTTGAAGAAAAAATGTTGACCGAGCGCAAAAAATTCAAAGCAGAGATGAAAAAGATTCTAGTAGCTGATGATAGGGTTAATAAATCACTGACACTAGACCGTGACTTTAATAACGTGATCAAAAAAGAATTAGAAGCTAGACGCGATCAGCGTTTGCAAAAAGGATTGAACAAACAATAAAAGGGGGGAACTTTTATTGTAATAGGCAATACTTCATTGTATTGCCTTTTTTTTGTTTGCTATAAACTAAGTTGGAAGCTTTACCCCACGCGCCAAATAGGCGATTGAATATCGTGGTAGAATAAAAAAGTCCATTGTTTGGTCTGCCCCTCGGCCCACCAGCGTTGTCTAAGTTCCATGCATTTCTTGCCATCATAGTCATACTTGGCTACAAAACGGCTTTTCATTTGTTGTAGTTGTGGTGCTACGTCTCCTCCAAAAAATGCCGTCTCTCCTTCTTCGTGAATCCAGAATGCTTGGTGGTACAAACTATGCCCGCCCGTTAATTCAAACTGAATATATTCATCAATCCAGCCCTCGTCTTCATCTAGCCAAACCACTTTGCTAAACTCTTCCAGTAATTGAAAATCTTCTACAATATAAGAGGCAGTTCCAACCTGTAAAGCATGGTCAAATTCCCTTCTCTGTACATAGTATTGGGCATAGGGAAAACTGATAAATCTTTCCTCACTATTACTACCTTGAATGGTTACCCCACCGGCGTGATCCTTGTGTAAATGACTCATCAATACCTTGGTCACCTGCGATGGATTAATCCCCACTTTGAGTAAGTTGGCATGCAGTTGCGCATTGCCTTCTGCGTCTTTATAACCAAGCCCCGTATCTAGTAAAATCACGTCTCTTGCAGTCACCACCACAAAGGGTTGAATCTCTACCAGCAAACTGCCCACGGGGCGATTGTTTAGTTCTTCTGTATCAACATCAAAGGGCACAAATACCTTGGTCTTGTCAATGGTAAAGGATCCTTCTGAAAGCGGTATAATTTGCATGAGCCCTATTTATCAATTAGCGTAAAACCATCTGTCTGCGTCTAGACGCAAGAGTATAAAAATCAACACGGTGAATGTGAGTAGGGAAGAACCGCCATAACTGATTAACGGAAGTGCAATTCCAATAATGGGGAATAAACCAATAGTCATGCACACATTCACAGCTAAGTGAAAAAATAGTACGCTGGCAACGCTATAAGCATAGACCCTGCTGAAGGTACTTCTCTGTCTTTCTGCAATCACCGTAATACGGATGAGCAAGAATAAATAGAGCAATAAGAAAATGGCACAACCCACAAAGCCAAATGCTTCTCCCAGCGATGTGAAAATAAAATCAGAGTGTTGGGCGGGTACATATTTTCCCCTGGTCTGTGTGCCTTTTAAAAATCCCCTTCCCCAGAAACCACCAGAGCCAATGGCAATCTTGCTTTGACGCACATTATAGTCATCTGGCTTATAGGCTTTGGCGCCCGGCGTGGCCGATTCTATTTTGTTGTGTTTGTTCTGACTACAGTCATAGTCCTTACCTACGGCTGAATAAATACGTTGGCTCTGATAACACTCAAATACATTGTTGAAAATATAGGGCACGGCAAAACGCTGCACACCCACACAGACCGCCCATGTAGCAATGATAATGAGTAAGAGTTTGCTATTCCGTTTAATCTGTCTTCGGGTAAAATAGATAATGAGTATGGCAATAATAGTGAGCGTGATGGCTAACACGTTGGGGTCTACAATTAGTGTGGCTACTACTAAGGCTCCAAAGGAAAGACCAGTCACCAAGATTCCTGCGGGTAAACCCTCTCGATACATGGCAATAAAAAAACTTAAATACACAAGGGCCAATCCGGTCTCGTGTTGTAATCTAGACAAGACTGCTGGCAATAACACAATCCCCCCAGCAATCAATTGCGATTTGAGTTTGGAGAAGTCTGTATTCTGCATACTCAGGTATTTGGCCAGGGCCAAGGACACAAAGATTTTACAGAGTTCTGCGGGTTGTAGGTTAAAGCCCCCACCCATGGCAATCCAAGACCTAGAGCCCTTGATGTCTTTACCTATCACAAATGTGGCCAACATTAATAAGATCCCCAATGCATAAGCCAGGTTGGCAAATGCAGTAAAGAGTTTACTATCGGCCATGAGAATAAAGGCAGCAACCAGGGTACAGAAGCCTGCAAAAATGACCTGCTTGCTATAGTTGGTTTTGCCCCCCAAAAACAGTTGTAACCAATTACCACCGCTTCTATATTCTACCATGAAAATGCAAAGGATACCAATGGCTACCAAGATGGCATAGAGTGCCACAACGGTCCAGTCAACTCCCTTTGATACAGAACTATTTCTACTACTCATCTTAGGCCTTTGATTTTTTTACTTTAAACCTATCGTCTGCCTGTAGGAATAAAGCGGTATTGGCTTTGGTGGATTTTTTGGATCCCTTTTCTTTTTTGGATTCTTCAGCTTTTGGTCCAACAGCAGGAGCTTTTTCAGTATTCTCTTCTTCCTCATTCATCTCAGCTGCTTTGTTGGCTGCTTCTTGCGCCAGTCTAGCTTGGCGTTGGTTGTCTTTGCGCACGTACCATTCTTTGATAGCGGATGGTATCAAGTCTGCATTTGAAATTCTTTCTACCTCAGCCAAGCGGTCCGTAGCAATGGTATCATTCAAATATTTTTCCATCATAAATGCACCAATTGGACCGGCCCAGGTAGAACCATAGCCAGAATTTTCTACAATCACTGCTACAGCAATAGTAGGATTGTCCTTGGGTGCAAAACAAACAAAAATACTATGGTTCTTTCCGTGTGGGTTTTGGGCGGTTCCCGTTTTGGCGCAGTATTCTACACCGGGTACTTTAATGGCTGATGCGGTTCCGTATACGGTTACATCGTGCATACCATCGTGTACTGCGCGGAACACCGTATCCGATGCATGTGTCACCACGTGCTTTTTGCGATATTTTGCCAAGAATGCTTTATCAGCTTCTTCTTCGTGTTCAATACTGTCTACAAAATGGGGCGTGTAATAAGACCCCTTATTGGCAATCACGCACATCATATTGGCTAGCTGCATAGGGGTAGATGTCATCTTATCCTGTCCAATGCCCAAGGTTAAAATGGTACAACTATTCCACCTATTCTTTCCATAAGCGCGGTTATAGACTGCGGTATCTGGCACACTGGCTTTGTCTTCAGAAGGAAGATCCACGTCTAGTTTGGTTCCCATTCCAAAGGCATTCATGTATTCCTTCCATTTTAAATAACCACCAGTTGGATTTTTATAATCAGGATTGTCAATGGCTTTTCTAAAGACATCGGAGAAATAAGAGTTACAAGAATTTGCCAAGGCCAAACGCAGATTAGCCGCGTGTCCTGGATTTTTGTGTTCACACCTTACCAGTACGCCGCAGTTGGTATAAGAGCCATAACAAGCAACACCATAACTTGGTGTAATCAAACCCTCGTCTAGTGCAATTACAGCGCCAAGTGGTTTAAAAGTAGATCCTGGAGGATATTGACCTTTGATGGCGCGGTTGAACATGGGGCGCGCGGTGTCAAGCAACATCCTGCCTAGATTCTTTCTTCGCGCGGAACCTGTGAGATCATTGGGGTTGTAGTTGGGGCTAGATACCATGGCAATAATGCCCCCGGTTTTGGGATTAATGGCTACCGCCGATCCAATCTTATTGGCTAATAATTTTTCTGCTAGTTGTTGTACTTCTACATCTACACTGGTATACAAATTTCTTCCTGCCACAGCCGTGGTATCAAACATCCCATTTTCATAAGGTCCTTGAATCCGGCTCTTGTTGTCACGGATATAACGCTTGATCCCGCGTACACCCATCAAGACTTTTTCATAAGTGCGTTCTAGTCCATTCATACCGGCATAGTCACCCATTTCATAGCCTTCCTCTTTATGTCTTCTTAAAAAACCGGTATCCACTTCGGCAATATATCCCAATACCTGCGCGCCGGTATTATAAGGATAAGTTCTTACGGATCTATCAATCAGGTTAAAGCCAGGGAACTTATACATGTTCTCATAAAGCTTGGCAAATAGTTCTTGGGTGAGCAGTGGTTCAAACACAGAAGGCTTAACAGAAGTATTCTTAAAGATTACCTCGCGCATGCGTTTTTTATATTCAACCGTATCAATGTTTAATAATTGACAAAGCGCCAAGGTATCAGTACCCTTTGATTCAACAGGCGTTACCACTAGGTCATAGCTAATGGTATTCTCCAGCATGGCTTTGCGTTTTCTATCAAAAATGATCCCCCTGTCTGGATAGATAATCTTTCTATAAATGGCATTGTTCTCTGCAGCCAATTTGTATTTGGCTGAGAATACTTGCAGGTTAATCAATTGAATCAGTATAATCACAAATACTGCTCCAAAGATAATTTGCACCACCCGGCCCCTGCTTTGATTGAATACAGACATACAAAAATATTATACAATTAGGTAGACGCTATGCTTTGTTGGTACGGAACTTGGCCTTTCTGAAAAACAACATTTCCGTAATAAAAATCAACAATAGGCTTACAGCTGTTGTTCCAGCTACTTTGCCCAAGAAATAAACAAAATTTCCAAACTGCAACCATTCTATCAATACCAACAAGAAATGATGGATAAAAGTTAGCAGGGTTACATACAAACTATAAGGTGCCCAACCCATACTTTTAATACTGGGCTCTAAATAACTGTGTTCGGTAGTGTCTTGTGGAATTAACAAGTTGAGTAAGAAAGGTCTCAGATAGGCAATGAGCACACAGGGCGCTGCATGTAAACCTGCTGAGCCTGTAAAATAATCCAGGGTTATTCCAAAGGCAAAACTGATTAGTAACAACACAAATCGGTTGATATTAAATGGTAGCCAGAGTATGTATAGGAAATAGATATAAGGAATAATAAATTGATGCAGGGGTGGTACCTCATTGAGGATGAACACCTGAAACAGAATGAACAGGGCAAAACGGATAATATTTTTTACCAAATCACTCATGGGTTCTTTTCGGTACTGTTTTCAATAGTCATTTGTTCTGCGTATCCAGCATTGTTGACCAGGTACACATATTGCAAGGCAAAGAAATTAGTGCCCGTTTTTACTTTTAGGGTAAAGAAATTGCTAGAAGGGTCTGCCACCACACTATAAACCGTACCCACCATCAAATGAGAGGGAAAGTTGGCACTATAGGTACTGGTCAAAACCGTATCTCCTTTATTTACCTTAGAACTTTTTGGAATATTTTTCAAAATCAAATAAGAGGGGTCTGCACCATCCCATTCAATGCTTCCTGCATTATTGTCTTTTTTGAGCATGGCACTCACTTTACTACTACGGTGTAACAAACTCATGACCTTGGAATTATTCTCACTCACGGCTACTACTACGCCCACAATGCCATTAGACCCAATAACTGCCATCCCTTTTTTCACGCCTTGCAAACTACCTCTCTCTAAGGTCAGGTAATTGTTTTGAAGCGTAAGGGTATTGCCAATGACTTTGGCGGGCATCACGCTGTATTTTCTACTCCTACCCAAACTGTCTTTCATAAGACTATCTACCAATACTTTGTAACTACTATCGGGTCCTCCAAAATTGGCAGGTAGCATATTGCGCAAGCGCGCATTCTCTTCTACCAATTGTTGGTTGGTTTCTTTTAAGGAAAAATAGTAACGCCAGTTATTGTATTGCTTATTGAATTTACCGGTAGACTCTTCTGCCATTTCTGAGAAGAAGACTTGGTGGGTTTTGCTGCTATTGCTTAACAATACAATGCACACAATTTCTAGGATCAGAAATCCAAGGAAATTGAAATTGCGTTGTATGAATTGGAAAATGTTTTTCACAGCGGTAATTCGGGCCAGTAATAGATACCTGTAACGTAATAATTAACCGGCTATTGCGTTTGAGCCTATTTATCTCATGATAAAAGGAAAACGCTGATAATTCTTCAATGCCAAACCTGTACCGCGTACCACACTTTTCAATGGATCATCGGCAATATGAACGGGCAATTTAATCTTGGCACTCAAACGTTTATCCAAACCACGCAAAAGGGCTCCACCACCAGTTAGGTATAATCCCCTGCGATAAATATCGGCAGCCAATTCTGGAGGAGTTGTTTCCAAAGCTTTTAGAATGGCTTCTTCTATTTTGAAAATACTCTTGTCAAGTGCTTCGGCAATTTCTTGGTAGCTCACCATGATCTGCTTTGGAATACCTGTTACCAAGTCACGACCGTTTACGGGCATATCATCTGGAGGATTATCCAAATCCTTCATAGCAGCACCAACAGTAATCTTGATTTGTTCTGCAGTACGCTCACCAATCAACAAACTATGGTAACGACGCAAAGCTTCCATAATATCGGCAGTGAATTCATCACCGGCAATACGGATACTCTGGTCACAAACAATTCCCGCCAAGGCAATCACGGTAATACCAGTGGTACCACCACCAATATCAATGATCATATTACCTACGGGTTCTTCTACGTCTATGCCAATACCCAAAGCCGCAGCCATGGGTTCATGAATCATGTATACTTCTTTGGCACCTGCTTGCTCGGCACTATCGCGCACAGCACGTTTTTCAACTTCTGTAATAGAAGATGGAATACAGATGACCATGCGCCAGCTTGGAGGAAACAAAGGTTTTTTGGGATAGATCATTTTGATCAATTCCCTAATCATCAATTCCGCCGCGTTAAAGTCCGCAATTACCCCGTCTTTCAAAGGACGAACGGTACGGATACTTTCGTGTGTTTTTTCGTGCATCATCAAGGCACGCTTGCCTACAGCCAAAACTTCCTTTGGATTATTGCGGTTTAGGGCCACAATAGAGGGCTCGTTCACCACCACTTCATCGTTATGGATAATTAGGGTGTTGGCGGTCCCTAAGTCTATGGCAATCTCTTGTGTAAAAAAGCTAAACAATCCCATTGTATATAATTAGTTCGAATATAAGAAATGAATGCTTGCAAAGGTGTCTTAAATAAATGGAATTAACAAAGCCGAAATGCTTGATTTATCAAGTACTTCAAGGTTATTAACAAGCCATTCTGATTAATGTGGATTAGCTAGGGAATTCGTAACCAATATCCCTGCGATAATACATGCCCTCAAAATCTATTTTTTCCAGTGTATCCTTTGATTTTTGAACCGCTTCTGTAAGCGAGTTACCATAAGAACTTACTGCCAACACCCTTCCACCATTAGTTTGTAAGCTATCACTTGCAAATTTGGTGCCAGCATGAAAAACCAGTGTTTCTGCGCCTTTCTGGGCATTTAACCCTGCCAATCCGGTAATTGGAATTCCTTTTTGGTAATCGCCCGGATAGCCACCACTCACGGCCATGACCGTGGCGCAGCACCTAGGGTCAAAATTAATATTCACATCGGCCAAAGTGCCATTGTCCATGGCAGCAAACAAACTCACCAAATCCGTGTCTAGCAAGGGCATCACCACTTCAGTTTCTGGGTCACCCATGCGGCAATTGTATTCAATGACCCAGGGTTCACCACCTACATTCATCAATCCAAAAAAGATAAATCCATGATAAACTAGGTGCTCTTTGTCCAAACCAGCAACGGTAGGTTCAATAATTTTCTTGATCACTTTTTCCATGAAAGCCGCGTCCATAAAGGGAACTGGGCTTACGCAACCCATGCCACCTGTGTTTAATCCGGTATCGCCCTCGCCAATTCTTTTGTAATCTTTGGCGTGACCAATAATTTGGTAGTCCTTACCATCAGTAAGTACAAAAACACTCACTTCAATCCCGTGCAAAAACTCTTCTACCACTACTTTGCTACTAGCTGCCCCAAATTGTTGGTGAATGATCATTTCTTCAAAACTGGCCAAGGCTTCATCTGTGGTTTGGGCAATAATCACGCCTTTCCCAGCTGCCAGACCGTCTGCTTTGAGTACTACAGGTAGGCTATGGGCTGTTATATAAGCTTTACCCGCTTCAAATTCGTCCTTGGTAAATTCCGCATAAGCGGCAGTGGGTATGCCCTGGCGTTGCATGAATTTTTTGCTAAAAGCCTTGCTGCCCTCTAATTGTGCGGCTTCAGCGGATGGAGCTACCACCGTAATATGCTGCAGGTCTTGGTGGTTTTGGAAAAAATCATAAACCCCATTCACCAGTGGATCTTCTGGTCCCACCACCAACATGCCAATCTTTTCTTCCAGACAAATGGTTCTGATGGCTTCAAAATCATTCACTCCAACGGGGATATTCTTACCAAATTGGGCCGTTCCGGGATTGCCCGGAGCTATAAACAATTGATCACAATGGTGACTCTGACTCATTTTCCAAGCCAATGCGTGTTCCCTTCCTCCGGATCCCAACAATAATATGTTCATAATGCTATTTTGCTAGCGCGAAAGTAGAATTTTAACCGCTCAATTAGAGCTTTCAGAACCGGATATTGATTTAATCACTATTTTGGCCCACCCAACCGGGAATTTAGACAACCAAAACCAGCTGTATGACTCAGGAAAACCTGCAAAAAGGGCATCCCAAAGGATTGTATGTATTGTTTGCAACGGAAATGTGGGAGCGTTTCAACTATTATGGCATGCGCGCCATATTGGTATTGTTTATGACCAAGGCCCTACTATTTGACAAGGTCTTTGCTTCTAATCTCTATGGTAGTTACACATCTTTGATTTATTTGACACCCTTGATTGGGGGTTATATTGCTGACCGTTATTGGGGCAATCGCCGAAGCATTATTGTGGGCGGGATTGTCATGGCCATTGGAGAATTTATCCTGTTTTTCTGTGGTTCACTCTATGCAACATCGCCGGATACGGCATCTTTATTATTTTTCTCAGGCCTTGGTTTCATGATTGCGGGTAATGGTTTTTTCAAACCCAATATCTCTTCCATGGTGGGCCAATTGTATCCAAAAGGAGATAATAGAATTGACTCTGCTTATACCATTTTTTATATGGGAATCAATACGGGCGGTGCTTTGGGACCCTTTGTATGTGGTTTTTTTGGCGATACCGGCAATCCCGCAGATTTTAAATGGGCTTTCTTAGCAGGTGGCATTGGAATGATTATTAGTGTGCTTACCCTGCATTTTTTGAACAACAAATATGTGATTGATCCAGATAAAAAAATCATTGGGCTAACGCCCGATGGTGCTCCCAAGAAGTACTTGAATCCAGTGGTGATGGTGGTGGGTATGGCCTTGCTTTCTCTAACAACCATTGGCCTTTTATACATTGACGCCAAAGTAGTGAACTACCTGTTTTACTTTTTAATTGGATGCATTGTTTTAATTGCCGTGATAATCTATTCTGATAAAACCCTGAGCAGCACTGAAAAAACCAGGGTTTCTGTGATTTTTACGGTTTCCTTTTTTGTGATCTTTTTCTGGTCAGCTTTTGAACAAGCGGGAGCATCTCTAACCTTTTTTGCAGAAGAGCAAACACAACGTGACCTTGGATTCTTTACGGTTCCAGCCAGTTTTTTCCAGTCTTTGAACAGTATGTTTGTAGTTGGTTTAGCACCTTTATTTGCTTGGTTATGGATCAAGTTGGGTAAACGAGAACCCGCTTCACCTTATAAAATGGCCATTGGTTTATTCTTATTGGCCCTTGGTTATCTCTGGATTGCTTTTGGCGTAAAAGATGTACAAGCCAATGTAAAAGTGAGCATGATCTGGCTCATTGGAATGTATATGATGCATAGCATGGGAGAGCTTTGTTTATCGCCCATTGGGCTAAGCTTGGTGAACAAATTAGCACCCATCAAATTTGCCTCCTTGCTCATGGCGGTTTGGTTTACAGCCAATGCTTTTGCCAACAAATTAGCAGGGGTGTTGAGCGGCTATTATCCCGATGGAAAAACAACCTCTTTTCTGGGTTACCAGATTGCCAATTTATACGATTTCTTTATGCTCTTCCTAGGCATGGCCGGGGTAGCATCACTGGTCTTATTCTTCCTATCCAGTAAGTTGAAAAAAATGATGTAATTAGAAAAGGCGGTGTTCATCATCGCCTTTTTTATGCCGTATATTTATACCTGATTAAATTCTTGCTATGTCAGAACAGAAAAAAGTATTCAAACCATTTGTGGCCCCTGAAACACAGATGAAGGAACTAACCGTTAAGTCTATTTTAATGGGTAGTTTGTTTGGTGTCATCTTTGGTGCCGCTACCGTGTATCTAGCACTGAAAGCGGGTTTGACCGTATCGGCTTCTATTCCCATTGCCGTAATTGCCATTACTCTGGGAAGAAAATTTTTGAAGACCACCATTCTTGAAAACAATATTATTCAAACCACGGGTTCTGCAGGAGAAAGCATTGCAGCTGGTGTTGCATTTACCCTACCCGGATTTTTGTTTTTATCATCGCCCGATAGCGCGGAATATTTTAATTACCTCACCATTTTAATCTTGGCCATTGTAGGTGGTTTGCTAGGAACCTTACTCATGGTGCCTTTGAGAAAAGCCTTGATTGTAAATGAACACGACAACCTACCTTATCCAGAAGGTACTGCCTGCGGCGATGTATTAAAAGCAGGAGAGAAGGGTGGCGATTTTGCCAAGACCGCTTTCTGGGGATTGGGTGTGGCATTTGTTTATGCCCTTTTACAAAAAGTATTGCATGTAATTGCGGAGACCCCTCATTGGGCTACCCAACAAACCAATAAGTTTTTTCCATCGGCCAAAGTAAGCGGAGAAATTACGCCTGAATACTTGGGTGTGGGTTATATTATTGGTCCCAAGATTGGAGGCGTATTGGTAGCTGGTGGGGTATTGAGTTGGTTGGTATTTATTCCACTCATGTCATCGCTTGTGCCACCAGATGTAATTGCTACACAGCTAGTAAAACTGGGCTATCTGGCCGATATTACCAAGGCTGGGGGTAAGGGTAATTGGGATCCGATTGCTCACCAATTTGCTGATTATTCTGCCGCAGTGTATTATGCTTTTATTCGTCAGATAGGAGCGGGTACCGTTGCTGCCGGTGGTATTATTACCTTAATCAAAACCATTCCCACCATTATTAAATCTGTAAAGGGTAGTGTGGCTTCTTTGAAATCTGAAAAAGCAGAAGGCGCTGCTGCAGTCTTGCGCACAGACAAAGACTTGAGTTTAAAATGGGTAGGTTGGGGAAGTCTAGGTTTGATTGCCTTGATTACCGTGTTGCCACAAGTACCCGGAGATAGCATTATTCAAAAATTATTGATTGGAGTTTTGGTGATCATATTTGGAGCATTATTTGTAACCGTATCTTCTAGAATTGTGGGATTAATTGGTTCTTCCAATAATCCTATCAGCGGTATGACCATTGCAACGGTAATGGGTACCAGTTTAATTTTCTTGAGTGTGGGCTGGACTGGTCAGTCTTTTGAACCATTGGTATTGGTAGTGGGCGGTATGATTTGCATCGCGGCAGCAAATGCCGGTGCTACTTCTCAAGATTTAAAAAGCGGCTATATTGTTGGAGCTACACCACGCAACCAGCAAATAGCTTTGTTTGTAGGTGCCATTGTTTCTTCTATAGTCATAGGCTTAACCGTGAAATTCTTGGACAAACCTTCTTCTGAAATGTTGAGCCAGGGGATTAACCACGCCATTGGTACAGAAAAATATCCTGCGCCACAAGCCACGCTCATGGCCACTTTGATCAAAGGCATCCTTTCTCAAAACCTAGATTGGCAATATGTATTTGCAGGCGTGTTCTTGGCTGTGACCATGGAACTTTGCGGTATCAAATCTTTGAGCTTTGCAGTTGGTGCTTATCTACCATTAGCAACCACTTTGCCCATCTTTATTGGGGGTGCTATTAGAGGCATTGTAGAAATGAAACAAGCTAAAGCTGGTGAGTCCAAGTCTGCTGAAGAAGAGGAATTGGGTAAGGGTAATTTATTTGCAACCGGCTTGGTAGCTGGTGGAGCTGTTGCCGGTGTAATCATTGCTTTTGTTTCTGGATCAGCAGGAGGCGAAAAATTCCTAAATGCCGTGAGTCTGGAATCCAGTATCAGCGATGCTTTAACACATGGAGGCTATTTTGTACTAGGCACGCTCATGTTTGCAGCCATGGGTACCATTCTCTATAAAGTGGCCATGAAAAAATAATTCCGTGTTAAGAATCTATTAAATAACCATCCCGCAGCCTTAAACTGCGGGATTTCTTTTGAAAGGTTTAAACCTTTAGCAACAATACCCATCCAAAAACAAAGCTTATCACATGAACCCCAAAAAGATGCTGAGGATATTTACCGTTGGCGCCGGATTAACCCTGCTTTTTGCTTTTACGCAAGCGCACCAGCAGGGCGGGAATGCCAAGATTAAAATGCCCTATAAGAAGGCGGGATTGAACACCCGTCAGGCCGCGGCCCACTTATTGAGTAGGTTTAGTTTTGGAGCCAAACCTGGTGAAGTAGATGCAGTAGCTGCCATGGGTTTAGAGGAGTGGCTAGAACAGCAATTGGCAGGTGGATTAACAGATAGCGAGGCCAATGAAAGATTGAAGAACATGAATACCCTTCTTCTTAGCAATGAAACCATTGCCAATACTTACTTAACACCTCCTCAAGTACTGCGTTTGGCGGTAAAGAATAAATTGGTGGTTAGAGATTCTGTAAAGGGTCAGGACAAACCAGAATATCGGGAACAGATTAGACAATTGATGGTGCAGCAAGGTCTAAAACCATTTGTAGAATTGCAAACGCAATTGATCAATCAAAAAATTATTCGTGCCGCATATGGTACCAATCAATTACACGAAGTGCTAACTGATTTTTGGTTCAACCATTTTAATGTATCACTCACCAAACCCCAGTGTCAACAATTCATCCTCACATTTGAACGTGATGCTATTAGACCAAATGTAACTGGTAATTTCAAAGACATGTTGGTGGCAACTGCCAAACACCCAGCCATGTTGGAATACTTAGACAATTCATCCAGTGTTTCTGACAACAATGCACTGGCAAAAAATCCCAGAAGAATTCAGCAACAACAAAATTTGAACAAGGCTTTAGAAGCACGCATGGGCGATAGTTCTATGAAGAACAATGCCATTGCACAACAATTAGTCAATGCCAAACGCGTACAAGGTTTAAATGAAAACTATGCGCGTGAAGTTATGGAATTACATACCCTTGGTGTTGATGGTGGATATACCCAAAAAGACGTAACTGAAGTAGCGCGTGCCCTAACTGGTTGGGCTGTGAAACCCTTACTAGACGATGGTCCTGGAAAAAGACTCTTAGATAAAACCAATATTGATCAAATGCAGAAAAGGGGTTTTGTGTTGGAGAATGATTTTATTTTCCGTGCAGACAAACATGATGAAGGAGAGAAGTTGATCTTGGGAAAAACATTTGATGGAAAGACAGGATATCAAGAAGGAATGGATGTGTTAGATCTGTTGAGCCGCCAAAAAGCAACTGCCAAATTTATCAGTAAAAAATTGGCTACCCGTTTTGTAAGTGACAAACCTTCTGATGCCTTGGTACAAAAAATGGCTGATCGGTTTTTAAAGACCGATGGCAATATCAAAGAAGTTTTGCTAACCATGGTAGAAAGTGTGGAGTTCTGGCAAACTGATGCATTGCGTGAAAAAATTAAATCTCCTTTTGAACTAGTGATTAGTGCTGTCAGGTCTACCAATGCAGACTTAAAACAACCCTTTCAAGTTTTCAACTGGTGTAGTAGAATGGGTCAGAGATTCTATTATTACCAAGCGCCAACTGGTTTTCCGGACAAAGCCAGTTTTTGGATCAATACAGGTTCATTGTTAAACAGGATGAATTTTGGTTTGGCATTTGCAACTGGAAAAATTCCTGGTATTAGCGTGAACCTCTTAGCCTTGAACCAGAACCATGAACCTGAAAGTGCTGAAGCGGCTTTGACAACCTATAGTCAATTGCTTTTGCCAGAAAGAAACCAAGAAGAAAATATTAAAAGACTCACGGCTATGCTTGCAGACCAATCGGTGGCAGACAAAATTGAAGCAGCCAGTGCCAAACACCCTGGTGATGCAACAATGGATGAAACTGATGCCATGAGTATGAATAAGAATTTGAACAAGAAGCAACAGCAAAAAAATGATCGTAACGTCATGAACCGCAAAGACAAGCCTTTTACCATGGCTTATCAAAATGGGAATAACAATATGGTGTCACAAGTGGCTGGTGTGATTATTGGTTCACCTGAATTTCAAAGAAAATAAACACATCCTATGATACATCGCAGAGCATTTATGAAATCTGGCGCAATGGCGCTTTTTGCTACAGGATTTGGCGGACTGCCCAATTTTATAGCATCGGCCGCCAGCGGCCAAAAGATCCTTCAGCCTTATAAAAAAAATAAGGTGATGGTCTGTATTTTTCAACGCGGTGCCATGGATGGTTTAATGGCGGTTAGTCCTTTTGCTGACCCCAATTTAAAAATCTTACGTCCTGGTTTATACATGAGCCCCTTAGAAAAAGAAGGTGGGTTGTTTAACCTAGATGACCATTTTGGTCTGCACCCTGCCATGGCTTCTTTACAACCTTTTTTTGCTGAGAAACGCATGGCCATTGTACATGGTGTGGGTAGCCCTAATAATACGCGTAGCCATTTTGACGCGCAGGATTATATGGAAGCTGGAACCCCTTTTAACAAAGGAACTGCCAGTGGTTGGTTGAACAGGGTAGCGGGTTTAATGGGTCATGACGCCACCCCATTTAGGGCCGTGAGTTTGACCAATGCATTACCCAGAAGTTTCTATGGAGACAATGAAGCACTGGCCATTAGTAATCTGCAGGATTTTGCCATTCAAATGCGCAATAATCCCATGGCAGGTAAAACTGTTTCTCAGTCTTTTGAAGACCTCTATGATCAAACTTCTAGTAGTTTGTTGAATAAGACGGGGAAGGAGAGTTTTGACGCCATGAAAATGTTGAACGTCAACGAACTCAAAAATTATCAACCTGCCAAAGACGTTGTCTATCCGCAAACAGCACTGGGTAATTCACTCAAACAAATTGCCGTGCTGATTAAAATGCAAGTGGGGTTGGAACTGGCTTTTGCAGAATCTGGCGGATGGGATACCCACGTAAACCAAGGCACTACCAATGGGGCATTTGCTAGAAACCTCAAAGACTTTAGTGATTCTATTGCGGCTTTCTGGAAAGATCTGAGTGCTTATCAAGATGAGGTAACTGTGATGACCATGACCGAATTTGGTAGAACCGCACACCAAAATGGTACTGGTGGTACGGACCATGGTAGGGCTTCTTGCTTATTTGTATTGGGTAATGATGTAAAAGGAGGTCAAGTATATCAAAATATCAAGTCCTTGGCCAAAGAAGACTTGGAAGACAGGCGTGACCTACCCGTATCTACTGATTTTAGGGCCGTTTTTAGTAATGTGGCCCAGTCTCATCTAAAACTACAAAACAGCAAGGGATTGTTCCCTGATTGGAACGGTAAACCACTTGATTTGATGCGCGGTTAATTTGCATGTTCTTGCTCCCTATATTTGCACAAATAGTTATATGGAGCATTTATTAACCGTAGACAGTCTAATTAGTTTTTTGGTACTTGTGATTCTGGAAGTAGTTCTGGGAATTGATAATGTGATTTTTGTATCCATTATCCTCAATCGTTTGCCCCAAAAAGACCAGAAAAAAGGTAGACTGGCTTGGATGGTTACAGGTATTATCATGCGTTCCATTTTGCTATTTGGTCTGAGCTGGTTGATCTCACAAAAAGGTAAGCCCTTGTTTACCATCATGAACAAACCCTTTGATATAGCCAGTTTGGTGATGATTGCTGGAGGTTTGTTTTTGATTTATAAAACGGTCAAAGAAATTCACCACAAATTGGAAGGTGATGCAGATTTAGAAGCTGGTATTAGCACCAAGCCCCTGACATTTGGGGCTGCTGTTTTTCAGATTATGCTTATTGATATGGTCTTTAGTTTTGACAGCATTATTACTGCTGGAGGAACGGCCAAACACGTTGAAATCATGATTGCGGCGGTGGTCATTGCCATGATTGTCATGTTCCTCTTTAGCCCCTTTATTTCTGCCTTTATACACAAACATCCTACTTTAAAAATGTTGGCACTATCATTCCTTGTAATGATTGGTCTGGTATTATTGATAGAAGGTTGGGATAGTGAGCGCGCGCATGAAATGCAACTCAAGAACTATATCTATTTTGCCATGGCATTTAGCTTTATTGTAGAGATCATGAACATGAAGGAGCGCGTGAAACGCAAACCGGTTCAGTTACGTGACCCTAAAATGCCAGAGGAGGTGGAGCCTGGGGATCAAGCAAAATAATATTTAAACCATCCCGGCCCCACCCCGGCCTTCGGCCACCCCTCCCGCAAGCGGTAGGGGATCTTGAGGGAACCCACCCCGGCCTTCGGCCACCCCTCCCGCAAGCGGTAGGGGAACAAATTATTTAGTAGTTAGAGTTTTCCGCGTTTAATTTCTTCTACCACGGTTGGGTCAAGTAGGGTAGAGATATCTCCTACATTGTCCAAATCGCCCTCGGCAATCTTGCGCAAAATTCTACGCATGATTTTACCACTGCGGGTTTTGGGTAAACCACTGACAAATTGAATCTTATCTGGTTTGGCAATCGCCCCAATGATTCTAGTGATGGTTTGGTTCAAATCCTTTCTAATCATTTCGGCCGTACCATGGGTATCTTGTCCGTGTGAACCTTGGTAAATCACATAGGCATAAATACCCTGACCCTTGATATCGTGCGGATAGCCAACCACAGCGCTTTCCACCACGCCACTATGCATATTAATAGCATTCTCTAATTCGGCTGTTCCAATACGGTGTCCACTCACGTTCAATACATCATCCACCCTTCCGGTAATTCTAAAGAATCCGTTCTTGTCTTTAAGTGCACCATCACCGGTAAAATACATACCTGGATAGGTTGCAAAATAATTGGTGCGGCATCTTTCATGATCACCATAAGTGGTTCTGAGAATACCAGGCCAAGGACTCTTGATGCAAAGATTTCCTGAAACGGTTTCTTCTCCTTGCTGAATAATTTCTTCTCCCTTATCGTCTACCAAGACCATTTCTAGACCTGGCATGGGAAGGGTAGCCCAACTTGGAACAGCAGGTGTAATTCCTGCCATATTGCTGATTAAAGTACCACCGGTTTCTGTTTGCCACCAAGTATCTACAACAGGGCAATTGTTCTTACCCACGTGTTCACTATACCAATGCCATGCTTCTTCATTAATGGGTTCACCTACAGTGCCCAATACTTTTAAGCTGGTCAAATGCTTGCCCTGCAAGGGTCCTAGGCCATAGCCCATCAAGCTACGAATGGCTGTTGGTGCGGTATAGAGAATATTTACTTTGAATTTGTCTACAATATCCCAGAACCTACTAGCATCGGGGAAGGTTGGTACACCCTCAAATAAAAGGGTAGTAGCTCCCGCACTTAAGGGTCCGTAAACTATATAACTATGCCCCGTAATCCAACCTATATCGGCCGTGCAGAAATGAATATCTCCGGGTTGGTATTGGAATACGTTCACAAAAGTATAATTGGTATAGACCATATAGCCACCACAAGTATGCACCACTCCCTTTGGTTTACCAGTTGAGCCCGATGTATACAAAATAAACAGTGGATCTTCTGCGTCCATTTCCTCTGCAGGAAAATCGTGCAAGCCCATGGTCTCTACTTTCTTAATCTCGTCTTCCCACCAAAGGTCGCGCCCCTTGATCATAGATACGGGAGTCCTTGTTCTGGTGCAGACAATCACTTTTTTAACGGTTCTGTTCCCAATCAACGCATCGTCAATGACTGACTTTAATGGAATGTCTTTGGCGCCCCTAAACGCACCATCACAGGTGACAATATATTCTGCTTGTGCATCATACAAACGGTCTGCAATGCTTTGGGCAGAGAATCCGCCAAACACTACGCTATGAATGGCTCCTACGCGAGCACAAGCTAGAACAGCAATGGCCAGTTCAGGAATCATACCCATATAAATACAAACACGGTCTCCTTTTTTGACACCATTGTTTTTGAGTACATGCGAGAACTGACAAACTTTTTCGTGCAGTTTTTTATAAGTAATAATCCGATGGTGTTCTTCAGGGTCATTTGGCTCCCAGATCATGGCTGGCATGTCTCCATGTTTTTCCAAATGCCTATCTAAACAGTTCTCTGTGATATTTAATTTACCACCCTTGAACCATTCAATCTTGGGTTCGGTAAAATTCCAATTCAGGACCTCGTCCCATTTTTTACGCCATGTAAAATTCTCGGCAATTTCTCCCCAGAATCCGGCGGGGTCTTCTATACTTCTTTTGTAATCGGCTTTGTACTGATCGTAAGATTTGATCTGATAAGGATAAGGCATGATCCAGTTTTTTTATAGCAAATGTTAGGAATGTAAATATACGCTAATCCTTTGCTTGGTAAAACCGTTGGAATCATGTAAGTTTCAACCTAATTCTAGAACGATTTCAGCACAAGCATCCCACATGAAAGAAACAAAAAGCATTTGGAAGATTATCGGCGCCTCTTCACTTGGAACCCTGATTGAATGGTACGACTTCTATATTTTCGGTTCCCTAGCTACGGTTTTAGCCAATCAGTTTTTTCCCAAAACCAATCCCACCGCAGCTTTGCTCTCAACACTGGCAACATTTGCGGCAGGATTTATTGTAAGACCTTTTGGCGCTTTATTCTTTGGCCGCTTGGGCGATTTAATAGGACGTAAACACACATTTCTTTTGACCCTGGTCTTGATGGGAGGTTCTACTTTCTTGATTGGTTGTATTCCTAACTATGAAAGCATTGGATTTCTTGCCCCCATCTTGGTCTTGCTCTTGCGATTATTGCAAGGGTTGGCATTGGGTGGTGAATATGGCGGCGCAGCAACTTATGTAGCCGAGCACGCACCAGCCAATAGAAGGGGGTATTTTACTTCTTGGATTCAAACCACGGCTACCCTTGGTTTATTTATTTCCTTGGGTGTAATCCTCATTACCCGTCATAGCTTGGACGCTGATGCTGCTAAGTCCATTGCCAAATTCAATGACTGGGGATGGAGGGTACCTTTCTTAGTGTCTATTATCCTGGTCTTTGTTTCTATTTATATTAGGATGAAGATGAACGAATCTCCTTTGTTTGAAAAACTCAAATCAGAGGGCAAGGTTTCTGTAAACCCACTCAAAGAAAGTTTTGGGCACAAGACCAATTTGAAAATGGTGTTGTTGGCCTTATTTGGGGCCACCATGGGGCAGGGTGTGGTTTGGTACACAGGACAATTCTATGCGCAGTCTTTTATAGAGAATGTTTGTAAAATTGATTTTGACCAATCACGTACCATTTTAATTTGGGCCATTCTATTGGGTACACCATTCTTTGTGGTCTTTGGTGCATGGAGTGACAAGATTGGTAGAAAATGGATCATGCTATCTGGCATGTTCTTAGCCATTATTAGTTATCAATTTCTATTCAATCAATTATTGAACTTATCTAGTAATGAAGGCAAGGTAGAATTGGTAGACAAGAAAATCATTAATTCCAGTTTGGTGCAATTAGACAATGGCAAGGATACCCTTAGAACCGTTACCAATAAAGTCTTTTATGCCGATGGTATGAGTATTTCAGAAATCAAGAAAGACACGCTCTATGGAGACCCTGTGATGCATACCGTTAAAGCCGATGTTAAAGTGGTGAAACTTTTGGGCACCGCTGATTACTGGAAAATGGTCTTCTATGTATTCTTGATGATTCTCTATGTAACCATGGTCTATGGACCTATTGCAGCATTCTTGGTAGAACTATTCCCAACCAAGATTCGCTACACATCCATGTCTTTACCTTATCATATTGGAAACGGGGTATTTGGTGGATTAACACCTTTTATTGCAACCTTGCTTACCACCATTTATGCCAATGATAAATTAGCTGGACTGGCTTATCCCATTATCATTGCGGCAATATGCTTGGTCATTGGAACACTCTATATTAATAACAAGATTGATCCCGATGTAAACGATTAATCTGTTTTTTTAAAATATTCAAATCATTAAGATGAATCAACTAAAAAGATATGCAGGCATTATTTGGATCTTACTAGGTCCTCTAGCCGCTGTTTACCTGGTACGCACGGCCATGGCAGAAGTGGCCAAGAAACCCGTGATGGATACCTATATTCAATGGGGTGTATTTATTGTGGTATTTATTCCCATAGCATTGGGCATGTTGCTCTTTGGTTATTTTGCCTGGAAGGGTGAATACGATCACCTGCCAGAAAGCTCGGCAGAGATTGAAGAGGATTAGGCATTTACCAAAGCCTTAACCATCTTCCTATAGCCAAGTAAAGAGCATTGTATAAATTTGCGCAAACCTAGGGCATGAGTATTGAAGTCAGTGGATTGGGAAAAAACTATGGAACACAAAAAGCGGTGGACCAATTATCCTTTGTATTGAACAAGGGAGAGATTGTTGGTTTTCTTGGTCCCAATGGTGCGGGTAAGAGTACCACCATGAAAATGATCACGGGCTATTTGTCCCCAGACGCTGGTCTGGCAAAGGTTTGCGGTATTGATGTTTCTCTTGACCCCATTGCTGCCAAACGAAAAATTGGTTATTTACCTGAGGCCAATCCACTTTATCATGAGATGTATGTACGTGAGTATTTAGATTTTATTGCTGGCGTGCACGGGATTGCAGACAAAAAAAAGGCCATTGAATCCGTGATTCAATTATCGGGTCTGAGTCCTGAATCCACCAAGAAAATTGGACAATTGTCTAAGGGCTATAAACAACGCGTAGGTCTTGCTGCAGCGCTAATTCATGATCCGGAAGTATTGGTCTTGGATGAACCCACTTCAGGATTAGACCCTAATCAAATTGTAGAAATAAGAAACGTGATCAAGGCGCAAGGAAGCAATAAAACGGTCTTATTCTCTTCCCATATTTTACAAGAAGTTACTGCCATCTGTGATAGGGTGATTATCATACACAAGGGTAAGATGGTGGCCAATGATACCTTGGCCAATCTTCAATCAGGGGGCCAATCCTTAGAGAACGTATTCCGTTCCTTGACCAATCAATAAACCATGTCTACTATTCAAATCAAACCCATCACCACCTTAGAAGAGCAACAGTGGTGCGCGCGTTTGATGGCATCTTCGGAACCTTGGATTTCATTGAATAGAAGTTTTGAAGACGGCATGATTTTAATGCAACAAGCTCCTGATGAAATACAAGCTTTCATAGCCATGGAAGCCGCAGCACCATTGGGATTTGTGGTCATCAAATTAAAGGGCGCATTTGTAGGCTATATTCAAGTGATTGCCGTATCGCCCGAGGCAAGGGGAAAGGGAATTGGAACATTGTTATTAGACCATGCAGAAGCCATTATCTTTCAAAAAAGTCCCAACGCCTTTATTTGCGTTTCTTCCTTTAACCATCGCGCCAGAAAATTATACGAATCAAGAGGCTACCAACTGTTAGGAACACTTGAAAATTACCTTGAAAATGGGTTTTCTGAGCATTTATTGCGCAAAACCATGGGTTCTATCAATGATTTCAGGGCAAAAAAGCTATCAAATGTGTAAATTGCACACGCTGAAGAAAAAAAGAACAATATTTTATAATCTTATAATCAATCAATCATGAGTTACATTGTTGAAGTACACGCCCGTCAGATTTTGGACAGTAGGGGTAATCCAACCGTTGAAGTAGACGTATTAACCGATGATGGTGCTATGGGCCGTGCTGCGGTTCCAAGTGGTGCCAGCACTGGTATTCACGAAGCAGTTGAGCTGCGCGATGGCGACAAGAAAAAATACGTTGGAAAAGGTGTTTTGAAAGCCGTTAAAAACGTGAACGATATTATTGCCGAATCTCTGATTGGTTATGATATTTCTCAACAAGCTGCTATTGACCAAGTGATGATTGATTTGGATGGCACTAAGAACAAAGCCAAATTAGGCGCTAACGCTATCTTGGCTGTGAGTATGGCTGTAGCTAAAGCTGCTGCTGAAGAAGCGGGTCTTCCTTTGTATAGATATATTGGTGGTACCAATGCAAAAACATTGCCTATTCCAATGATGAATATCTTGAATGGTGGTGCACACGCTGATAATAAAATTGACTTCCAAGAATTTATGGTAATGCCAATTGGCGCTCCTTCTTTTAGTGAAGGTTTGCGTTGGGGTGTTGAAATCTTCCACGAATTAAAAAGCGTGTTGAAGAAAAAAGGCTTTAGCACCAACGTTGGTGATGAAGGTGGATTTGCTCCAAACATTCAAAGCAATGAAGAAGCTATTGAAACCGTATTAGAAGCTATTTCCAAAGCAGGTTACAAAACTGGTTCTCAGATTGTGATTGCAATGGATGCTGCTAACAGCGAATTATGGGATGGCAAGAAAAAGAAATACGTATTCAAGAAGAGCAGCGGTAAAGAAGTAAGCAGCGATCAGCTGGTGAAATTCTGGGAAAGCTGGGTGAAGAAATATCCTATTGCATCTATTGAAGATGGTATGGCAGAAGACGATTGGGCTGGTTGGAAAGCGCTTACTGACGCCGTTGGTAGCAAATGCCAATTAGTTGGTGATGATTTGTTTGTAACAAATGTAGACCGTCTACAAATGGGTATTGACAAGAAGATTGCCAATGGTTTGTTGGTTAAAGTAAACCAAATTGGTACTATTACTGAAACCATCAACGCCGTTTCTTTGGCTCAGAACAATGGATATAATACCATCATGAGTCACCGCAGTGGTGAAACAGAAGACAATACTATTGCTGACTTGGCTGTAGCATTGAACTGTGGTCAAATTAAGACTGGTTCTGCTTCTAGGTCTGACCGTATGGCTAAATACAACCAATTGATTCGTATTGAAGAAGCCTTGGGTAGCACAGCGTTCTATCCTAAAGGAAAGATCAAATTTGGTACAAAATAAACAACTGTGGATTATTTGACAACCCGGATCAGAGTAGGAATGCCTATTTTTAATCCGGGTTGTCTTTTTAAAGATGCTAAAACAAGTCACCAACATATTAACCAATAAGTACTTTCTAGCTGGGGCTTTTTTCCTGGTATGGATGTTATTTATTGATCAAAGAGACTTTTTTCAGCAAAGAGAAAGAAAAGCGGAACTGGCCAAACTGCAGGAAAAGAAGCATTATTACCAAGACGAGATAGCCAAGGCTCGCAAAACCCTCAATGATTTACAAAGCAATCCCGCAGCACTAGAACAGTTTGCTCGTGAGCGCTACCTGATGAAAAAAGACGGCGAAGACATCTTCACTTTAGAAGATTCGGCTGCTGTTTCAAAATAAATCCCCCCAATTTTCGTTCGGCAACTTTTTTTAATATTCCCCTAAGGGAATCCGGTTTGTTGGCAATATAATCTATGCATTGCCGTTTTAAACTTACCGTATCCTCTTACACATTTTGCCAGTTTATGAAAAAGATAAAAGAGGAGGATTTAATGAGCTACTTATATAATGAGGCTTCGCCAGCAGTGGTGGAAGCTATAGAACAGGCCTTACAAGAAGACCCATCACTAAAGAATCAATTAGACTTGCTGAAGATTAGCATGAAGGCGTTGGATAAAGTAAAACTAAAATCGCCCAGCAAAGCATCTTTAAAAGCCATTCTAAAATACGCAGCTGACAAGAACAAAGAGGCGTAATTTTGTCTGCCCATGACAAAGAAAGAAAGGTATCAAACAGCCATAGCGTATTTTGAAGAACAGATTCCTATAGCAGAAACGGAGTTGATCTATGACAATCCCTTTCAGTTATTGGTAGCGGTCATTTTATCTGCCCAATGCACAGATAAACGCGTGAACCTGACCACGCCCTATATCTTTCAAAAATACCCAGATCCCAAAACCATGGCCCAGGCCGGTTTTGATGATTTGTTTCCCTTGATCAGAAGCATTTCTTATCCCAACAATAAGACCAAGCACTTGATAGGTATGGCCAATATGCTCTTGGAAAAATTTGAGGGAGAAGTGCCCATGACAGTGGAGGAACTAGTTCAATTACCCGGTGTGGGAAGAAAAACTGCCAACGTAATTACTTCCGTCATAGACAAGCAACCCAATATGGCGGTAGATACCCATGTGTTCCGCGTATCAGCCAGGTTGGGTTTAACTACCAATGCTACTACCCCGCTGGCTGCGGAAAAACAACTGATCAAAAATATTCCCGCTGAATTGGTGCACAAGGCTCATCACTGGCTCATCTTGCACGGAAGGTATACTTGCTTAGCGCGATCGCCCAAATGCGCAGAATGCGGTTTGCAAAGCATTTGTAAGTACTATGCAAAAGCTGTAAAATAGCTATATCAGATTTATCTTCTGAACTTCAAAAAAGAAATAAGAACTTTCAACTCGATTCTTTTCTATCACTTATTTTTTCCCCCTTACTAATTTGTAAGAATGGTCTACAAAACCCAATAGTTGTTTGGTAGGAATACTGCCGTCTACTATTACCGTATTCCAGTGTTTTTTATTCATGTGATAACCGGGGATCACAGCTGCAAATTCCTCACGTAATTCAAGCGCCAAATCAGGATCACATTTTACATTGAATTGCAAGGGGTGATTGTCCATGCCTACCAACAAAAACATTTTACCAAACACTTTATAGACCAAATTATCAGGGCCAAAGGGAAGCGTCTCTTCCACATCGGCCAAGCCCAAAACATATTCTCTTAATTGTTCTAGGTCCATGATTAAACTGTTGCTTCGGTGTATTGTTTAAAATTATTCAAGATGGACTGCCATCCCATTTCTTGCAGATCCAAAGAGTTCACTTCTTCTGCTTCAAAAGTTTCTGTTATCTGAATACCAGCGCCAGTTTCTTTAAAATTGATGATCACTTTTCTGCCACCTTCAATATGATAGACAATCAAAGACTCGGTTAAAATGTTTTCATAAGTACCATTAAAGTCAAAAGAGAAACTACCATCTTTTGCGGCCATCAAATAATGAAATTCACCACCCACTTGCAAGTCATTGGTAGCAGAAGGTGTATGCCAATCTGGGCTGGCATTGTTCCACTGACAAATATGGTCTGGTTGGGTCCAGCATTCCCATACTTTTTTTAATGGCGCATCAACAATGGCTTCAACGGTGATGGTATTATTTTCTTGGTTGATCATGTAAGTTATTTGTAAATGTTATGGTTGAGGGTTGCGAAAGTTAACCATCCAATGAACGCCAAATTTGTCCGTGCAGGATCCAAAATAAGCACCCCAAAACATATCGGCCAAAGGTTGCGTAATCTTACCACCAGCAGATAATGCAGCAAATAGTGTATCACATTCTTCTTTTGTATCTGGGTCCAAACTAATATGCACATTGTTACCCATGGTCACGGTAAAACCAAACTCTGCAGGCGCATCGGTACCCATTAACAAATGGCCACCTGTAATGGCTAATGCCACGTGCATTACTTTGTCCTTTAATGAGTCAGGAAGAGGCGGTTGCCCTTCCATGGTTGGCATGCCATCAAACCTAGAAATGCCTCCAATAAATTCTCCTCCAAAAACGGATTGGTAAAACAGAAATGCCTCTTCTGTATTATTTGCAAAATTGAGATAAGTGCCAGTGCTAGCCATGTGGGATGGTTTAACTTTTTTGAATGGTTTACTCCAACAAAATAAACAATCCTTTTGTTTTTACAACAGCTAACTAAGGAATAAGGATGAATGGTTTGATTTTAAATTTATTTATTAAATATCCCTTTTGGTAAAATTGAATTTCTGAATCTCTTTTTCAATGCTCATTTATTTTACCCTCACATAGGTCTCGCGGATAATATGGTCAATACCCAGCTTCTCTACTTTTTCAATCCCTTCTTGAACTAAAGTATCTGCTTTAATGCGAATGCTGAATTGGAAAGTTCCACCCTCCCATTGACGTGTATTAAAATATTCCAAGTGCTCGGTATAAGTACTGTCTTTTAATTCATATGTTCCACCACCAGCACTAAACTGTGCTTTGCTGCTGTCTTTGCCCTGATTCAAGTCATGAGAGAAGAAGGCAAAGTGGGTTCCGTTAATGATCTTGATCATTTTTACGTCTGGATTGAAAGTAGACTTGGTACTATCTTTTTCTGTACTGGTTGCGGCCACCAATTGCCAGGTTCCTTCTAGGGGTAATTTAACCGTTGTTGCTGGTTGTTGACAAGCAAGAAGAAACATTACTAAAACACTTGCAAAGGCGATAGTTTTTCTGGTAAGCATCTAGGGATAATTTTATTGAATATAATTAAAATTTGGCTCAAAGGCTTTGACTGATTTCAATGTTTATTTCTTCATTCTTCATTCTTCACTCTTCACTTTCTTCCTCTTCACTCTTCCTCTTCATTCTTCACTCTTCACTCTTCCTCTTCACTTTCTTCCTCTTCACTCTTCACTCTTCACTCTTCACTCTTCACTCTTCACTCTTCACTCTTCACTCTTCACTCTTCACTCTTCACTCTTCACTCTTCACTCTTCACTCTTCACTTTCTTCTTCTACACTTTCTCCTTCCCCACTTGTTTTTCAGCATTTCAAAAACCCTCCATTTTTATACTAGAACAAGTATAAAAATGGCATCTCTATTTTATACTAGAACGAGTATAAATTTCTTTTTGGTTTTATACTAGAACGTGTATAAAATAGAACCCCTGTTTTTATACTAGAACAAGTATAAAAACAGCCCCTTTTTAAAAATCCAAAAACTAACTACTATTCCGAATCGATTGTTAAGCGAAACACAATTCGGAATAACGCAAAGCCGATTCGGCAATTTTCAAGCACTTCTATAAAACAAAGAAGCAACCCGATTAGGAGTTGCTTCTGGTTGAATGTATTTAGTCTAAGGGCTATAACAGTTTATGCACCTGGTCTACCAATTCAGACTTGGTGATAGGAATACCCATCACTTTGTTGTAAGGAATAGCGTCAACAAAATAAGCATCGCGGATAATTCTTACCAGCTGGCCATTGTTGATTTCAGGTACCAATACTTTATCAAAGTTTTTCAAGATCTCACCTAAGTTTTTAGGGAAGGGACGCAGGTAGCGAATATGCGCGTGGCTCACGGCATGACCTTCTGCTTGTAGTTCATGACAGGCACTTTTGATAGCACCATAGGTAGAACCCCAACCAAGGATCAACACTTTACCTTTATCGGCTCCGCTGTCAATGGTTTGTAAAGGAATATAGTCTGCAATCTTGTCTACTTTGGCTTGACGAACATTGATCATGTGCTGGTGATTCTCTGGTTCGTAGTTTACGTTACCAGTTACATCCTGCTTTTCCAAACCACCAATGCGGTGTTCCAAACCTGGAGTACCAGGAACAGCCCAAGGCCTAACTAATTTTTCGTCACGCTTGTATGGTTTGTATTTGTCGTCTCCTTCGTCTTTTGATTGTTTGAAGCTTACTTCAATCTTTGGTAAGTCTGCTGCTTTGGGGAATTTCCAAGGTTCTGCACCATTGGCAATATAACCATCGCTCAGCAAAATCACTGGAGTCATGTGTTGCACAGCAATACGTACTGCTTCAAATGCTACGTCAAAGCAATCGCTTGGAGTAGAAGAGGCAATCACGGGAATAGGTGCTTCACCATTACGTCCATAATAAGCCTGCATTAAATCAGACTGTTCTGTTTTGGTAGGCAATCCGGTAGAAGGTCCACCACGTTGAATATTGATAATCACCAATGGAATTTCTAACATCATAGCCAGACCCATGGCTTCTGTTTTTAAAGCCATACCAGGGCCAGAAGTAGTAGTGATACCTAATGCGCCGCCGTAGCTAGCACCAATGGCAGCACCAATACCTGCAATCTCATCTTCCGCTTGGAAAGTGCGAACACCAAATGATTTGTATTTGCTCAACTCATGTAGGATATCAGTTGCAGGAGTAATAGGATAGGTTCCCAAGAAAATGGGCAAGCCACTTTTTTCAGAAGCTGCTACCAAACCATAGCTCAGTGCTTGGTTACCCATGATACTTCTATAAAGACCGGGCACCATTTTGGCTTTTTCCACCTTGTAACGGGTAGTAAAGCTTTCTGTAGTATCGCCATAATTGTATCCAGCTTTCAACACTTTCACGTTGGATTCAAAAATGGTAGGTTTCTTACCAAATTTTTCTTTCAAGAACTCGATGGTTGTTTCCAAGCTACGGTTATACATCCAGTAGATCAGACCCAATACAAACATGTTCTTAGCACGGTCACGCTCTTTAACACCTAAGTCAGTAAAGTCTTTTAGTGATTCACGTGTTAATTTGGTTACGTCTACCTTGGTTAGTTGAAAACCATCCAAGCTACCATCTTCCAATGGGTTAACCCCATCTGGATAGTTGGCCAAACGAAGATTTTTGCTATCGAACCCATCAATATTGGCAATAATTTTACCGCCTTTTTTGATGCTTTTTAAATTCACTTTTAAGGCCGCCGCATTCATGGCAACTAGTACGTCACAGTTGTCACCTGGGGTATAAATTCTTTCACTAGAAAAGTGCAATTGGAAACCAGATACACCGGGTAAGGTTCCTATTGGGGCCCTAATCTCGGCTGGAAAATCAGGGAAAGTAGCCAAATCAATACCTAACATAGCGGTATTGTTGGTGAACTGTTGACCTGTCAATTGCATCCCATCGCCGCTATCGCCGGCGAACTTGATCACTACGTCTTGTAGAAGTTCTTCTTGTCTGTTCATTGGTAGAATTCAAAATAAGTGAAGCCATGGCTAGCAAATCATGAAGTTTCATCCGTTTGGCCCGTAGCCAGGCTGTTTTTTGAGCCCCGCTAAGATACTACAACTACGCTTATTTAAGGCTAATTTTTGATAGATATTGGTCAAACGATTGCGTAAAACGTTTAAACAACGAATAATTTGGCTATTTGATTAGATTTGCGCCCCAATATTGAAGATGCATGTTCCAATTCCCTAAGCTGAATGTTCAGCAATTTTGCCTGATTTCTTGTGTTGTATTCATTTTTGCCTGTAATAATCAGCCTGTTAAGGATGTAGACGTTATCAGTGTTCAAGAAGATACGATTACCCAAAATAACCCAGTTCCAGTTCCTGTTGCCGATACCCTGTTCCAAATAGATAGCCAAAAAACCTATATCTATCTCACATTTGACGATGGTCCCCAGCATGGAACCATGAATTGTGTCAAGATCTGCCAGCAGGAGGGGGTGAAAGCCAGTTTTTTCGTGATTGGCCTGCACCAGCGAATGAAATCCGATGGCAAGCAAATTGTGGCAACCATCCGCAACAATTATCCGCAAACACTATTGGCCAATCATAGCTATAACCATGCGATGGGTAAATACAAGTATTTCTACCAGCATCCCCAAATGGCGCTGGCCGATTTTTTAAGAACCCAAGATTCGCTGGCCCCAGCACCCAAAATTATCCGCCTACCAGGTAATAATGGCTGGGTCAGAGATACTGTGATCAAAGCTAGTAGGTTGGTACGTCCCGTTTCCAGGTTATTGGATAGTGCCGGCTTTAATGTAATAGGTTGGGATATGGAATGGAATTTTGACCATAAATCGGCCCGCCCGGTACAAAGCCCTGAAAAATTGGCTGCCCAAGTAGATACTTTGATTGCCCGTGGTTATACTTACCAACCTAAACACTTGGTGATCCTAACCCATGACCGGATGTTTCATAAAAGCCAAGACAGTCTGGCCTTGGTGCAGTTTATCCAACTGGTCAAGCGCAATCCCAACTATGTTTTTGAAACCGTGGATCATTATCCCGGACTAAAGAAATAAGTACCGGCAATCAATTTTATCATTTCATTGAGGGAAGCATACAATCTATGAGCTTTTCAATCGTTATATTTGTTACAGAAAAAATTATTTGAACTATGGCAATTTTTAAATCTGGTAATCCAACCTTAACGGAGAAAATGTTTGATAAGGGTAGCGCAATTGAAGCTGCTAATCAAGGTGTGATGAGTGTGCGTGGTGCGATTAACAAATTTGGTTTCCTCATGATCATGCTCATTGCAGGTGCCGCATTTAACTGGAACCTGTATGCGGAATTCAAGCAGGATACCATGAATATTTTGATGATGGTAGGTATTTTTGGTGGTTTAATTACCGCAATCGCTATCAGTTTCAAACCCAATTGGGCTCCTTACTTAGCGCCCTTGTATGGTTTGTTAGAAGGTTTGTTTATTGGTGGTATTTCTGCCATCTTCAACGCCGCATTTGCTACCAAGTACCCAGGTCTGGTAATGCAAGCAGTAGGACTCACATTTGGCGTGGCAATAGCCATGTTCCTTTTGTATAATTTTAGAATTGTACGCGCTACAGAAAAGTTCAAAGCAGTGATCATTGCTTCTACTGTAGGCATTGGTATCTTCTATTTGATCACCATGGTGCTAAACCTGTTTGGCGTGAACATTAGTTTCATGTATGACAACAGTTTGCTCAGCATTGGTATCAGTTTGTTTGTTACTGCAATTGCCGCTTTGAACCTGATCATGGATTTTGACATGATTGAACAAGGAGCAGAGCGTGGTGCTCCCAAATTCATGGAATGGTATGGCGCATTTGGCCTACTTGTAACCATTGTTTGGTTGTACATAGAAATGCTAAAACTATTGAGTAAATTGGGTAGCAGAGACTAAACTCAGAAGCCCGCCATGCACTTAAATAGAAAAGACCTAAGCAATCAAACCCTTCTTGACATTTACCAACAATTATTGCTCCCCAGAATGATTGAGGAGAAAATGTTGGTCTTACTCAGACAGGGAAAAATTAGCAAATGGTTTAGTGGCATTGGACAAGAAGCTATTTCAGTAGGGGCTACCATGGCCCTACAACAGGACGAATGGATATTTCCACTACATAGAAATCTGGGTGTCTTTACAGGCCGCAACATGCCTTTACACAAACTCTTTCAGCAATGGCAAGGGAATAAAGAAGGCTATAGCAAGGGTAGGGAACGCAGTTTTCATTTTGGCACCAAGGAACATCATATCTGTGGTATGATCTCGCACTTGGGCCCACAGTTGGCGCTGGCCGATGGGGCCGCTTTGGCGCATCAATTGCGTAACCAAGGAAAAGTAGCACTGGCATTTACGGGTGATGGTGGTACCAGCGAAGGTGATTTTCACGAAGCCCTGAATGTGGCTGCAGTATGGGACTTGCCCGTTATTTTCATTATTGAAAACAATGGTTACGGACTCAGTACACCAACCGAAGAACAGTATCGCTGCGCGCGATTGGTAGACCGAGCCAAAGGCTATGGTATGGAAGGCGTTCGCATAGATGGCAATGATGTCTTGGCCGTGTATGATACCATCAAAGGAGTTAGAGAATTCTGTATCAATCATCAGAAACCTTATTTAATAGAGTGCATGACATTCCGCATGCGCGGACACGAAGAAGCCAGCGGCACCAAGTATGTGCCCAAAGAACTCTTTGAAGAATGGGGTAGAAAAGACCCCATTAAAAACTACGAACAGTTCTTGATAGAAACAGGCGTGATCACAGAAATGCAAGTGGCCGATCTTAGAAATGGTTATCGTGAATTGATTGAATCCGAATTACAAATAGCCTATCAAGCAGTAGACCTAACGCCCAATACAGAAGAAGAGCTGCGCGATGTATTTGCGCCAATTGGTCAAAATGCTACACCCACTCTTGAAGCCGTATTAAACGCTATAGGAAATTCAGATGATGAAGTAGGTATTCCAGAAAAAAGAATGGTAGACGCCATACAAGAAGCCCTGGTGCAAAGTATGGAACAACACCCTGAGCTAATCATCATGGG
>Ga0209480_10000248_pt1 | contig 47591 bp, 75 predicted proteins | sample JI61114C2DNA_FD_187501 | JGI IMG/M metagenome (GOLD analysis project Ga0209480, IMG submission 187501) | Wastewater effluent complex algal communities from Wisconsin, to seasonally profile nutrient transformation and Carbon sequestration -... | ecosystem: Engineered > WWTP > Effluent > Algae...
AGCCGTAGCCGTCGCCGTCGCCGTCGCCGTAGCCGTAGCCATTGCCGTAGCCATTGCCGTAGCCATTGCCGTAGCCGTAGCCGTAGCCGTAGCCGTAGCCGTCGCCGTCGCCGTAGCCGTCGCCGTCGCCGTAGCCGTAGCCGTAGCCCGTCGCCTGGGATGACTCCCCTAGGGACGCGGCCAGCGCGGTCACCATGTGGTGACCTCGGTGTCAATGGCCAGCACCTGAGTCAGCAAGTGGAACGTAACCACACCCGTGTGGTCGAGCTTGGTGGACGCCGTGGGGCCCGACTCCGCGAGCTCCCCAAGCCCGCGGGTCGTCCCCCAGACCCGGATATTCCGGGAGTCCGTCAGAGTGACGATCTGTGAGGCCGGGTCAAGGCTGTAGCGCCCGACGAAGACCCATCCCCGCTGCAAAACAACGAGTTTCCACGGGGTGGGCTCGGGGGCTTCCGTGACGGGGACGTACTCGGTGCCGTCGATGGTGATGGTGTGCATTTGTGGTGCTCCTTTTGGGGTGGGTTGACTTTTCGCTTTGGGTTTTTTGGTCTCGTCAGGCGCTCTTGCGCTCAGGCGTCACGGCGAAGAGCGCGCGCAGCTTCGCGACTTCCTTGTCTGCGGGTGAGGATGCGGGCGATTTCGGCGCCGGGGATGCGGCGTTGTCCGCCGGGGGTGCGGGTGGTGGTGATGAGGCCTTTGCGGTCCCAGCGGCGGATGGTGTCGGTGCTGACGCCGAGTTGTCGGGCGGCGTCTCCGATGGTGAGGAGGTCGCTCTCCGGGGCCGGCGTGGGGGTGGGGCTGCTCATGTACGCAAACCTAAGTAAACCTAGGTATTGCTGTCAAGGGGTTCCGGCGAAAAAGTTAAGTTACCCCTTACCTTCTGTACCGAAGGTAAGGGGTAACCGGGTTCGACGGTCAGGGTGCAGGCTCAAATGTCGGGGTCGTCCCGGCGGCGCTCAAGGATCGCCGTGAGTCGTGCGGCTTCCGATTCGGCTTTCTTGCGTAGGTCGTGGGGGCTGGGATGCCCGGGCCGGATGACAATAATACGGGCGACCTCTTGGCCGGAGTTCCGGTCGAGGAATGCCTGGTCAACATAGTTGACGGCGGCAGCGGTGTCGAGCAGCCATGTGCACGCGTCCACGATCGAGGCGAGCACGTCGAGATGGGCGGCGACTTGGAGTTGGGCTCCACGGTCAGGAAGTGCCGCCATGGATACGAGGCCGCTGTCCGCTACGAACTCCTCGACTTGGGCAAGGTGTGCGCCCAAGGCCACATGGTCTGCTTGTTCGGCGGCGGCTAGTGCGGCTTCGGCTGCGGCCCGGTCGCGGACGGTGACCCGCGCTTTCGGGCCTCGGAGCGCGGCGATCGCGGCGGCAGCCGCGGTCAGGCTCGCCTCAAATGTCTCAGTCATGAGCCTGTTCCTTTTCCTCCCGGGGTCTGGTGAGGGTGCGTGTTCAGTTGGAAGGGTCATCGGCATACAGCGTCGGCGATCACGTCCAGGTCAGCGTCGGACGTCGCCGCGTAGACCGCCGTGGTCGCGGGGGATGAATGCCCGAGCGCGCGGGACACCGCGAGCAAGTTGCTGGTGGTCGCGAGCGCGATCGTCGCGTACCGGTGGCGGAGCTGGTGGTAGGTGCAGGTCACGCCGGCGCGTCGCATGGACCGGTTCACGCGGCGTTGCATGGTTGCTGCGGAGTAGATGGTGCTGGTGCCGGTGACGACGTTGCCGCCGGTGTCTGGTAGTAGCTCGTCGAGCAGCAGCGGCGACAGTCCCACGAGTCGTGTTTTGCCGCCTTTGCCGGTGACGCGGATGCGCCGGGTTTCGGTGTCGACGTCGGCCCACATGAGCGCGGCGGCTTCGGAGATGCGGAGTCCGCCGTAGGCGCCGAGGCAGATCGCTCGCCGCACTTCGGGGTCTGCGGTGTCGAGGATTTTGTGGAGGTCGGCGCGGGAGATTGGTCGGGGGAGCCCTTTGGGTTGTTTGGGTGCGTAGGTGCGGGCGGTGGGGTCGCGGGTGAGGTGGTCGAACGCGAGCGCCCACCGGTAGAAGGATCTGAGCGCGGCGATTTCGTTGTTGCGGGTGGCGACGGCCAGGTGCGCGCGTGAGTGTGTCCATGCTGCGACGTCGTTGTAGGTGGCGTTGAGTAGGTCGAAGGTGATGGTGCGGAGGGTGCGTTGGTAGGTGGTGATGGTGTTGTCGGACAGGCCTCGGTCGCGTTTTAGGTGGTCGAGCCATGCGGCGGCGATGGTGTCGTTGCTCATGTCAGGTTGGGGTCGTCGGGGTGGATGGGGCCGATCACTGTCCGCCAGGGAGTTGTGAGCGTGTCGTAGTGCTCGGTGCTGATGAGGTCCCGAGTAACCAGCGCGCACGCCGCGCCCCACACGCTATGCCGCGTGGCGCTCCACGCTGCGCCCCACGCGGCGTAGCGTGTGGCGCTCCGCACTGCGTCCCGCTCGGCATCCCGCACCGCGTTCCACGCTGCGTCCCGCACCGCGTTCCACGCTGCGTCCCGCGCGGCGTACCACACCGCGTACCACGCGGCATCCTGTGCGGCACCCCACGCGGCGTACCACGATGCATTCTGCGCTGCGCGCAGTCGCCGGGCCTCATCTTCGGTAATAGCCGCGACCCGCCCGATCAGCGCGGCGACCTGCGCAGCCTGTGGGCCGAGCGCAGCGTGCGCGTCCACTTCGCCCGTGACCCGCCACGCCACGGAGGCCCGCTTGTGCGGCAGGGCGCCAGGTTCGGGGGTGGTGACCGGGTATCCCTCCACGGGTTCCACTGTCAGGAGTCGGCACGGCCACTCCATGCCGGTGCATTCGGTGGGGACGGTGGACACCGACAGGTATCCGCTCGCGCCTGCCCCGACCTGCTTGGCCGTGGGGTGCTTCACAGTGCGGGGTCGGGTGCGACCTGCGCCGGGGGTCGCCCATTGCACGGTGCCAGTGTGAAAGTCGGTGCCGTCCGGGCGAACACTTTTCCAATACGTTTCAGGCACGGTGGCCTCCCTTGGCGGTTGGTTGCGTACCGCGAGCGTAGCACCATTTTGAGAGATAATGTACGTTATAGGTCACTCGCGGTTAGCGGCGCGGGGGCGGACCGTGACGAGCGATCGACGATGCCAGCGGGGACACAGAAAAAGCCCCCGCCCTCCCCTTGTGGGGGAGGGCGGGGGCTTCTAGGCGCGGCGGTGGGCCGCGGGGGCGCGCCCGCACGTGGGCTTGACGACCTGCGCCTCACGCCTTGCAAGTACTCACCTAATGTGCGTATAGTGGAGGTATCAGCGAGAGACACCACCTAAGGAGCACCACATGAGCACCATGACCACCGCCGAGCACGTTCGCACCCAGGCCGGCATCAAGGTGCAATGCGCCAGCGACGCCGAGATCGCAGCCCTCGAAGCCTCTTGGGTGCTGCTGCCCACCGCCCGTGCCGCCCACGGCCGCGAGTTCGACCTCGCCTTCGAGGCTGACGGCGGCACAGAGATGATCGCCCGCGCTGTCGCAGCAGGCCTCATCCACTTCCTCGCCTTCGACGGCGAGCGCCGCTCCATCTCCGGCTGGGTGCGCGCCGGCAGCGAAGACGAGGCGTACGCGAAGATTTCACTGGCCCTCTGATGGCCCGCCCCCGCACTGAGGCCGACGAGATGGCCCGCGACCTCGCCGAGCGAGCGATCGCCCACGAGCTGGACGACTATCGCCGCGCCGAGGACCGGCTGGCCGGCGCCCGCGACGCACTGCACGACAAGATCCGGCAGGCACTCCGTGATGGCCACACGGCATACCGGCTCGCCCAGGTGACCGGACTGTCTCAGGCACACATTTCCCGGCTGCGTCAGCGGTGAGGCCGCGTGACATGCCCGAGGCGCACCGGGCGTTCCGCGGCGAGGCGCAAACCCGGTGAACCACAGAGACCAAGCACCCCGCCCCTCGGGGCAAGAAAGGATCACGCCATGACCGCAAGCGCCGAAACCGGCTTCATCACCCGGGTCCTGCCGGACCCCGCGCCGCAGGGCGACGACAAGCGGCTCTATGCCGCACTCGACTCCATGCGACGCCGCGGACTGGCGTCGATCTGTTCCCGAGTTGACCCGGTCAATTCCCCGGAGGGGGACGAGTGGAAGCTCACAGTCTGGTCGGAAGAGGGAGTCTGGTCGCGCCGTAAATGGAGGTTCGAGGGTACGTTCACGGGGTGGAGCGTAAGCGCCGAATCCCTGACCGTATGGTCGAGCGCTGACCGAGCGCAGGGCACCAGGTATGTCCGCGACCCGGACAGGACGAGCGTCAACATCCTGGACGAAATGACGGACCATGTCGTGCGGGGGTATCTCGCCGCGCTTTACTGCTCCCGTCGGGCCACGGACGAGGCGGACCTTCTCGGGATGCCACTTGTCCGCCGCACCCGCCCGACGGGCCGCGATCTGTGGAATGACAACTTCGCGGAGGAGCGCACGTTCTGGTGCGACGAGGGGTCCCCGGTTGGGCTCCTTTTCACGGCGGATCAGTGGGGATCCTGGGACCTCTGCTTCGCGGACCGTGACGAGCAGGAGCGGAGCCCTGTCACGGTCCTCGGCGAGCCGACGCGGGTCGGGTACTCCCGTGTGGAATCGCACGTGCCCATTCGGCTTTCGAGGGCCGCGCTCATGCTCATGGTGGAGGAGGAGCGGGAGCGGATCGCGCGCGATGGGACGAGCGGATGAGCTGGCGAACGTTTTGAACGGTCGGGCATCCGCCGTGCTCAAAACTTTCTCAAAACTTTCCGGTCTCAACCGTTGCAGGTGACACCGCCTTCGGGAAGTCTCAGCAGCACAAAGCAAAAGGCCGCCCCCGCCAGCCATAAGGCCAGCGGGGGCGGTTGCTTTTGCGCGACTGTCGTGTCTCAGGCCAGCGGCATAATTTCGTCCTCGAAGAGGTCGCTCACATCGAGCGCATCCTCGATCGCGTCCGCGATCCGACCGAGGCGAGCGCCGTCCGGATCGAGCCATCCAGCAGCCCACAGCAGTCCGGCACCGAGGCCGAGCAGTCCGACCGACACGGCAAGCGGATGTCGGGCAAGCATCACGACGCCTCTACATCCGGGCTCGCCTCGACAGACGACGGGGTATTGAGCATCGCGAGGATGCCGGACGAGCCCGCCAGGTAGGCATAGCCCGCGATGACGACGCGCAGCCACGTCGGCTGCTCACCCAGCTCGCCGTACGCCGCGGTCAGCGTCCCGACCGCGAGACCAAGGACCGCCATCACGAGATAGATGCCGCGACGCGCGGCCGGGGTGAGGATCACGCCGACACCTCCCCGAGCTCGGTGTGCGCAGCCTGCAACGCCTTGACGGCCGAGAGGATCGCCTCGTCCCCCTCGGCCACCTTGACGCCGATGGCCTCGACCAGTGAGGCAAGCGCGACATCCCGCGCCCCGGCTTTCGCCGCGCGGTCCCGCTCGATGCCGGTGGTCTGTGACGCGCGGATCTCCGCAATCTGCTTTTCGAGGGACTCCAGGGTGGCCATGTATTGACTCCTTGCTAGTTCGGTGCGGTCCCCGTCGATCCCGTCGACGGTGATCGGTACATACCCCGGCGTCTGTGCCAGGGCAGCATTGAGAGCCGCTTGCTCGGCGGCAACTTTCGGGTCTGACGCAGCGCTGTGACGCGTCACCGCGGCCTGCAGCCGGTCGCGGTCGATCTTGGGGTCGCCGTGCAGATTGCCGGAGGCATGCATGTGCCCCAGAACGCCGCGATACGCGTCGTATTCGGGGCCGCTCATGCGGGCGGGGCTATTGCCGTAGCTGCTCGGGTACCGCAGCCACGGCCGCGAGGTGGTGAGGGTGGGCGGCACTCCGGTCAGGTCACACATGAGCGCGATTTGCTCGCCGAGCCAGTCGTAGTCGTCGTCTGTCAGCCGGTCGAGGTCGCGGTCGGGGCGTCCGATCTTTGCGGCCCACTTGGTGTCGGAGCATCCGATGATCTCGACCTGCCACACCCGGTCGCGATTCTCGCTGACCTCCGTGCTGGCGGGATTGACCAGCGCCCGCGACGCAGCATTGAGGGGGTGATGCTGCCAGCGCAGTCGGCGCCACGGGTCGATAGTGACATTGGGCGCGTCGGTGCCGCCCACTCCGTAGGTCGGGAGGGAGACACCTTCGGTGGAGTGCAGCACCCCTTTTTCCATGGGCAGGTCGAAGAGGACGCCGGGGTAGGTGTCGTCGTGCCAGGCGGCGGCGGATCGGTCGTAGCCCGGTATCAGGATCGGCTCAGGCATGGTCAGTCCTCCTTGGTTTCGATTGGTGAGGGGGCCACCACGGGGATGAGAGGCGGCGGCGGCGGCACGTCATGGCCGGCGGCGGCGGCGGCAGTCCACCGCTCCCGGTCCCACGGTGCGTGGGCGGCTATCAGCGCGTCACGACGCGTGATCTCTTCCAGTCGCTCGTCAGCCACTCCTCGCAGATAGTCACGCTGTCGGCGTAGGTCGGTGATGTCCGCGTCGTCTCGGGCCACATGCACGCGACGGCGAGACTCCAGCCACGCCGCCCACGCCTGCCCGATAGGGCCGAGCACCTTCGGCACCGCCGCCGCCACCGCCGTCACGACGAGGACGGCGCCGAGCACATACAGCACCCACGGCTGATTGATTGCCTGCTCACTCGGCATCCGGGGCCCCGACCACTTCGGCGGGCACCACGTGCGCAGGCTCCATCGGTCGCGGCCCCATCCGCAAGCAGAAAATCCAGTGCAAGATCATCGGGGTCAGCAGCACCGACGCCGATCGAATCCCGTCAGCCCACGGCACCACGAGCGTGGGGATCAGGATGCCCACGGTGAGCACGAGGTAGGCGATGGCAAGGGACACGTGTCCCGCCCACACCGCCATATGGCAGCGGCGCACCATTCCCGCGATGAGGCACAGGTCGCCGGCGGCGAAAATCAGCGCCCACACCCACAAAGGCGCGGCCCGCTCCACCAGCGCGAGAGACCTCCTGATCCTATCCGCGCCTGTGCCGTAGTCGTACGCCCGGATGCTCGCCTGCGCGACCAGCGTCACGGTCAGGGCGATGATGTCGCCATGCACTAGCCGCGCCGGGCGCCAGTCGCGACGGCCGAGCCTTTTGACGTGGCGACGCATGGTCAGACGACCGTCACGGCTGGGCATCCGCCAGTGCGTACCGGAGGAAAGCGTCGGTGACGGCCGCGGGGTTCGCCCCGGGCGGCGGCGGCATCTGCCCGACCGCGTACGCGTAAACGCTCGCGACGGTGTCGCCGTTGCCGTTGACGGGTGCGGCGGCGAGCAGCCGCATCCGGGTGTCGACCCACTGATCGGGGGAGTCTATTCCGGACTCGGCGGCGGCCGAGATGAGCCGGTCTCGGAGGTGCGGGTCATTCGCTGCCGCGGTGACGTCTGCGAGGGTGTGGGGCATAGGGGTCTCCTTCTGGGTTGAGTTAGACGGCACTCACGGTGAGCGCGCCTGCGTCCGTGACGGTGATTCGGTACCGGGTTCCGTTGGGTGAGCGGAGGATGACGCCACGGGTGGCGTCGCTGATCTCCACGTCGCGAGGGCCGACCATGACCTGGTCGTCCGCCGTGGTGGTCGTGGTGGACCCCAGCGCGACACTTCGGAGGTGAGCGGCATGAGCACCGGAGCCGACAGCGGTTCCGAAGTCCGCCCCAGCCCGCGCTCGGTACCCGACGGTAGTTATGTCATTGAGTGGTGTGGTGACGGATTGCCCGGTCTCGACACCGAGGGAGGTTTGCCTAGCCCCGCTGGTGGTGGCGTGGGCGCCGTTTCCGGCGGCGGTGAACTGCGCGCTGTATCCGACGGCGACGTTGTTGGTACCTGTGGTGAGGTTATGCTGCGCGTTGGCCCCCAGGGCCGTGTTGGCCGCCCCTGTGGTGAGATTATACTGCGCGTTGGCGCCCGCCGCAGCGTTGTCGGTGCCGGACGTGAGGTACCACTGCGAGAGCGCGCCGACCCCGGTGTTATTGCCGCCTGTGGTGAGGCAGTATTGCGCAGCTACGCCGATACCGGTATTGCTACCGCCCGTTGTGAGCAAGCGCTGCGCGGACGAGCCGACCGCCGTGTTGAAGGCGCCGGTGGTGAGGGAGCGGTGCGCGGACGCACCAGCCGCCGTGTTTTGGGTGCCCGTGGTTAGGAGGTTTTGCGCGGACGTGCCGACCGCCGTGTTGTTGGTGCCAGTGGTCAGGGAGCGGTGCGCGGTTGTGCCGAGCGCGGTGTTAGTGCTCCAGGCTCGCGCCTCGGTAGCACCGAAGGTGAATGCCGTAGACAGCCTGGTGAGCGCCTTCACGGTGATGCCAGTGATGGTGGCTGACCAAGTGGTACCAGAAATAGTGAGTGTCCTGGTGCCGGTCTCGGTCGAGACGACCGTAACGGACGTAATCCCGGCAGCAGGGTAGGTGGCGGAAGCGGCACCAAGGGTGACCGTCACATCCCCGCCGCTGCTGGCGGAGGTGGTCAGGTCCACCTGATAAACGGTGTCGTTGGTGACAGGGATGGTGGTGGACAGGCTGCCAGCGGCCGGGCCGACCGTGACAGCTCCGCCGCTGTAGGTGGCGGACCCGGTGAGGGTCCACGCGGACAGCGCGGGCGTGGTGACCGTGGTCAGGACCGGCGCGGGTGTGGTCGCCGTAAGAGCAGGATTTACCTTCGGAGCGAGCGCCGTGATAGCGGTAGCGGTCGCGGTGGAGATCGGCTTGTCGGCGTCCGACGTGTTGTCGACGCTACCGAGGCCGACATCGGCTTTGGTGAGCGTGACCGCGCCCGTCTTGCCAGCCACCGACACCACCTGCCCCGCCGCGGTGACCTCTTTCCAGTCGGCGAGCGTGGCCGGGGAGTCAGACGCCAGAACGTAGGTGCGGCCCGTGTCGGTGCGGATCGCCATGTCGCCGCGCTCGGCGGTCAGGGCGAGCATGGCCGCCTGCGTCGCGACCACCGTGACCGTGTTGATCGCCAGCGGCGGCAGCGCGGACGTGGGGACGGTGCCGGTCAGGGAGGCGTAGTCGCCGGTCGTGGCCACCGGCGCGAGCGACCCAGGCAGCACGTAGCGGGCGTCACCGCGGGCGGCGGTGAGGTATTGCGGATGGTCATCGTCGTCGAGGCCGGTCAGGCCGCCGTGATCCGTGACGACCGTCGGCGGGTGCGCAGTGAGGTAGTCCTCGACCGCCGTCGTGACCTTACCGTCGATGCTCGCAATGACCGTCTGCAGGGTCACGTACTCCACGGGCGTGTCGCCGCCGGGAGGCTCAATGAGGTCGCGGGCATCGACCGCGACGAAGCCGTCGACCAGGGTGAGGGTGTCGCAATAGACCATCACGTCGGGCATCCAGCCCGGCGCGCTGATGCGATAGACGGTGCCCGCGGCCCACACCAGCTCGCACGTCCACTCGCCGGTGAAGCGCACAGCGAAGACGGGCCGCTGAGAGTGGACCGCCTCGTCCGTGACGACATACTTCCGGCCCTGCTCGTCGGCATACGGCGAGGCGGCGACGGTCGCCGTCAGCGCGGCCTTGTCCGCTGGGAGGTCGGCAATCGTGCGCAGGTCGCCGCGAACCAAGATGCGCGGGGCTGGGGTAGTGCTCACAGTGTCCAGTCGTCCTTTCGTTCGATCATCACGGCTCGCATGCCGAGGTGATTGGAATTGGCGCCGTCGATCGCGGCCGCGACGTCGCTGCCATACACCTCGCAGTAGGAGTAGCCCCAATCCGTGAGGTTGCGGATCATCTGGCTAAAGCCGGCGTAGGTCAGTCGATCCGTCCCGGCGCCAGCCACCGGCTGCGACCCGATCCGGCCGCGCCGCTCAGGCGGGACCGCGATCCCGTCCGCTGGCGAAACCGCATGCGGCCCAAAAGAGTTCGGCAACCATCGACCGTAGCCGCTCGCGCCGTCCCCGGCGCCGACTCCGTTGAACTGGTAATTGACGCGGGAGCCGTGCGCGGCGCGGATCAGCGTCCAATTCGCCAGGCGCCGCGGGTGCCGCGCGGGCTTCTCCCACTCACCCGGGCTCAGGGCGTTGTCGTACAGCGCATCGCCGGCCGCTGCGGCGAGATTGATCCGCGACGGCCAGCGCGCCGCCGCGTCAGCCCACCATTGCCGGTCCTGCACGTCGTAGGCATCCTGCACCTTGACCAGCGCGGCAGCATCCGAGAGTCCCGCGTCGGCCGCGTGCGTGGCCCGCCAGGCCGCCGCCCACTTGGGCTTGCCCGCCTCGCCGCCAGCGAACCACGGCTCACCATGCGTGGACCAAAATCCGGTCACCCGAACCTGCGCGAGCCACGGGTCGCTGGCATACCTGGCCGCAAGCTTGTCCATCATCGCGTCGAGCAAGGAATTGGCGACCGGCGACCAAAAGACCGGGAAGGTGCCGCCGTCCGTGGTGATCTTCTGCGAGGCCGGGACAGCCGACTGCACATACGCGGGCAAGCCATTGGCTTCATTGCCGAGAATGACCATGAGCGCCCACGGTTTGTGCTTTAGCGCGGCGGCGGCGGCAATCTTGTCAAAGCCGGCGAAATTCCACGTCGTGCCGTTAGTGCTCAGGTGCTCCCAGCGGCAAAAGGCTGAAATGCCGCCGACCCAGGGCTGTTCGAGCATTGTCGCCGCCCGGTTGACAAGCGCCCCCATGAAAGGGTTGAACCAGGGCGTGACGCCACGCATTTGCACGCCGCCGCCTCCCGGGGTCGTCGCCACGGTGTAAGCAGCGGACGCCGACCCGCCGCCCACGGTCGCCGTGACCGTCGCGGCACCGGTGCCCGCTAGCGGGCCCGTCGTCGCGGTGACGGAGGTTGAGGTGCGGGAGGCGAAGGTCCACGTCCGGCCCGCCGTGTCCGACCAGGCCACGGAGCCGGGCGCCATGTATTGCATCCCCGATCGGATGCCGCCCGCAGATCCGAGGTTCTGCTGCGCCCGAGCCAACTCGGCGGCCGTGCCGGTGAGCGTCGCGGTCGCGGTCTCACCCACGAGGTAAGACGACTTATCGGTGGACAGGGAGAGCGCCACTCACACCACCGCCCGGAATCGCGTATTGAAGGATGCGGCCTGCGCCATCGTGAAGGCGGGCCAATATGTGACGCCGTCCACGACCATTTGGTCGAAGCCGCCCGTGGGGAACTCGACGCTGTGCGCCCCGAGGGTGATCGCCTTCTCGAAGGTCCGCGCCGGCGAGGTCTTCGCGCCGGGACGCCATGCGTCGCGGTGCTTCGACGTCGTCTCGGTCTGGAAATGCTTCCAGACATCCGGGGGGGAGCTCGCCATCTTGGTGTAGACCTGCGGGTCTTCGGTGTCGGGGTCGAGCAGCGAGTTATTCGCCCACACCGCGAATTTGCCGAGGACTGCGTACTGCTTATCCATTAGTGCCAGCGTCCGCGCGGGCGAGGAATCCATGCCCGACCCCGTCAGGCTCAGCCCTTGGTGAGTGTTGTAGGCGCACGAGGTGGCGACCCCGGCGGGAGACCACACAGCGGCGTGCGTCGCGAAGGTCTGCTCGAAAGCCTCGACGTCGAGGGCGGTTGTCACGCCCGCCGCGCGGGCGGTGGCGACATTGCCGGGGTAGGCGTATTGCTTGATGCATGGCTCGGCAAATTCGGTCGTCATCTCGGCCGCGGTCGTGACCGCGACATTCGGCTCACCACCGAGGAGGTCGACGAGCCGGAGCTGCAGATCCCGGTAGGCCGCGTGCGCCTTGGGGTGGGTCCACCGCATCGGCCCGCGCGGAAGTGGAAGCCACGTGCGCGATTCGTTATCCCGGGAGTACCAGGGGGTCAGGCTCCCGGCGTCCGCGAGCGCCCAGTCCGGGGCGTAGATCCCGCACATCTGCCGCAAGTGGACATTAAGCCCTTGGCCCGCGGCCCACCGCACGTCATTGAGCAGGGACGCCGCCTTGGCTGTGTCGAAGGCTCCGCGATTCGGCTGCAGGACGCGCCACTGGAAATCGATGACCGTAAAGCCACCCGGGCCGGCCTTGACTAGGTCCAGCTCCGCCGTGGTCCGGGCGCGCGAGCGTCCGCCGATCCCGTAGAGCCGCGCCTTGGGGGTGCCCGCCGGGGGCGGATCATCCGGGGGCGTGCCGGCGACCCGAAATAGGCGCGTCGAGCCGTCCGGCATCGTGCGGCCGAAGACTAGCCCGGTCGGCACGTCAGGCCGTCACAGTCGTCAGGAATAGGTCAACGCCCGAGCGCAGCCACGCCGGGGCGGTCGCCCCGGTCGCGGGATTGACATACAGCACGCGGCCGGTGTCAATGTCGGCCGGCAGGGACGAGACGCCCTCGGACTCCCAGATCACCCGCAGCAGGCCGGATGGCAGGGTGACCGTGCCGCCGCCGCCAGTCCCGACCGTGGTCCACGCCTCCCCGTCCGGGGACTTCTGCAACTCCCCGCCGCTCGTGCGCAGCCACGTATCGCCGAGCACGATCGTGCCAGTAACCTCGATCGCGTCGAAGACGGTCGATCCGCCGCCCCCGCCGCCCCCGCCGCCCCCGCCGCCGGTGCCGCCGAAGGCGTCGTGGGCGCACACCCACCGGCGCTCCCCATACCAAGCGGACGGGCACTCCACCCATGCGCCGCCCGGGGACGTGTCGCCGACGTACTCCACATCCGTGGTCTCGATCCGCCCGGACACCGTCGAGGCGCGCGTGGCGCCGTCGATGGCGCCGCCGGCCGGGGTGCGCAGGGTCAGGTATTGGTTGCCGCCGACCTCGCTGTCCCACAGCGTGTAGGCGGCTGCGGCGCGGAAAGTGAGCGTCCCGCCCGCGTCGTCGATGATGATGTCGGCTAGCCCGCCGCCAATGGTCATCCGTCCCATGTCAGAGCCTCCTCGTGGCATCCCAAGCAAGAGTCGCCGTCGCCCCACCGGAGGGCGCGGCAGGGGTCCGCAGCGCCTGCACCTGGCAGCCTGCGGTCGTGATCGAGCCCGCGATGACAAATGCCTCGTATCGGGCCGACGCGCCCGGGTTCGACTCGCGCGAGAACTCGACCTTGGGCGGCGGGGCGGACATTTGCCCGGCGAAGGAAATGGTCACCACGCCCGAGACGTCCGCGCCTGCGGCCCAAGTGAACGTCGCTGTGCCCCGGACGTATTCGGGCTCAGGCGCATACTTCTGCCACTTCCCGAGATCCCAGTTCCACGCCCAGAGAGCATTCGGGGTGTCGGTCATCCGACACAGCCCCGAGGCCCACGGCGCGCGGAACCCGTCACCCCACGCGGCGTCCCGCTCATCCTCGTCGGCAAAGACCGGCACCGACACCCATGAGAGCGCGTCGACCGCGCCCTGCACTTGGCGCGGCAGGTCGACTTGCCCGTCACTGATCAAATCTGCCAGCGCGTCGATCAAAGGCCTGACCACGCTACCTCCTTGACTCGAAAGACATTGGGGCGGAAGGGACCGCCCACGGCCGCGACGTCACCGCGTGCCACGACGTGAGCCTATCGCCGGTCACCCACAAGCGACTACCGGCCGTGACCCACGGGTTATCTAGGCCCTCCACCGAGACGTGCCGCACCTCGCGCGGCAGCCCCTCATAGATCGCCCGCGCGGCAGCCCAGGCGTCGATATCCGTCGTCACAGGCAGCGACTCATGCCGCACATGCAGCCCCCGGCCGTGGAGGTCGCCCGTCGCGCCCTGCGAGCCCGTCAGCACCTTGACCGCCGCATCCCCGACGTAGCCCGCCATGCCGGGGCGTGCCCACTCGATCCCTGAAACGGACGTGCCGTCGCGGTTGGAGACAACGACGACATTGGCGTATCGCTCGTCGTCCTCATCGACCGCCGCGCTCGTCAGCGTCCGGCCCGTCTCGATCACCCAATCCGGCGACCGGTCCCGCGCCGTGCCCAGCGGCGCCAGAGTCAGCGTGCCGCCCGGGGACGCGAAGAAACTCGCCCCCATCGCCGCCGCGAGCTCCTGCACAGCCTTGATCCGTGAGCCAGCCCCGGCCTCATACTCCCGCGGCGAAATATTGACCGCCCGCACCCGCGCGTCCACGTGCACATAGGCGCCCGGCACGGCCTCTCGGATCAAGCGCAGACACTCGATGAGCGCCGCCCCAGATACCCGCTCGGTCCGCACAAAATCCGCGCACACCACAGCCCACTCCGGAGAGCGGACCGTCACTGAGTATGACCCGCCGCCCAGCGATGACGAGCGGCGCACGATCGGCCCCGTCACCAGCGGCACCCAATACGTCCGCCCGTCCGAGCCCACCCGCGACGCCCGCAGCCGTGCCCGCGTGCCCAGCGCCACATGCGCTAAAGGCACCGACGACGGCACCACCAGCCGGGCCTCGTGCCGCCACGCCCGCGACTCATCCGCATCCCCCGACGCCGACACCAAAGGCACCGACACACGCTGCTCACCGCGCGGCGTCAGCTACAGATCAGCGCCCGCCACGCACACCTGACCCGGCGCCAGCATCCGCGCGACCGGCTCAGGCGTCGCCGCCACGATCCGCCCCTATCGCCGCCAGTAGAGCGTCCCCACCGGAGGGATAGCGCGCGGCGTACTCAGCCCACGACCGGGCCGCCCGCGACTGCTCGGCATACGAACCTGGCGGCACCAGCAGCGGAGCATCCAGCGTCGCCGGCGCGTCCACCTCCACCATGGGCACGGCGATGTGCCGGTGGTCCCAGTCTGTCGAGTCAAGGCGGTCCTCGCCGATCCGCTCGCCAGTCCACGCGAGCCAGGCCTCGTCGAGCCCGTGGGCCTGAGAGGACTGCAGCAGGATCGGGCCTGGTGTCTCGACAAGCGCACGCGCCAAATGCACCGCGGCATCCCCGTGCACGCACAGCGTCAGGGGATACGCCACGGACGCCACGCCCGCGTGAGTCAAGTGCGGACGACGAGCGCCGAAGACTCCGGCCTGCGACGTCCAGCCCTCCACGGCCCGCCCTGAGCCGTCCCTGATCAGCCGCACCCGCTGAGACAGCCAGGGCGCGACGGCGTGCTTGGCCCACGCCTCGCAGTCGCCCAGCGCCGGCAGCAAGATCGACACCGCTCGGCGCTCATCGACCGCGCCCGTCGCATCGAGCACCGCGTATGCGGTTCTCTTGCCGGGCACCGCGGCCAAGTCGAAAGCGTGGCCCGCGTAGACGCCCCCGGAGCGCAGCAGTCGCACCGGGTCACCCGAGCGCACCCGCTCCCACGGGGCGCCCTCCACTGAGCGCACCACCACGGCCAGACCATTGCCTCGATCGGCCGCCTCGACCCGGATCAACACGCCCGGCATCGACGCATGCGCGGTCAGCGTGAGCAGTCCATCCGCGCCCCGCTCGGTCATCGGCGCCCATACCCCGCACGGTAGGTATCCACAGATCGGCCCACGGCCTTGCCCTCGATCTCCACCTGGACCGGGCGATCTGCGACCGCTAGCAGCAGCGCCCGGTCCTCCGGGTGCAGGCGCACCATTCCCGGTCCGCCCATCGCGGCCGGCGCAGGGGTGCCGATCGTGCCGCCATTGGCGAAGGACTTATTGGCCCGGGCCATCTCGATCAGCCACGGTGGGATGCCGAGTCGCGCACCCGCGTCGGCCCACACTCGCAGGTTGCGGCGCTCCATGCCGGGCTTGCCGGAAATGTATGCCTCCCACCCCGTGACGGGCTCCTGCCACACGATGCCGCCCGTGCCCGAGAGGATCTGCGGGACGCGGGGGACGTATGCGCCGGTGCCGAGCGCAATGCCGCCGCTGTCGTAGTGGCGCACCCGCCCGCCCACGACCTCGCTAATGCCGCCGTCCTCGCGGACCTGGCCGCCGCGCGTACTCATGCCCTGCGCACCCGGGGTGCCGATCGACTTGTAGACCGTCCAGACCGTAGTCGTCGCGGACTTGCCGTCGAGGCGGGTCAGCGCGCCGGCCACCTGGGCGATGGCCCCGAGCGCGCGGCCAGCATTGGCTTCGATCTCGGCGACCGTCCGGTCGGGGATCGCCCGGAGTGCCTTTTCGACGTCGAATGCCTCGGTCTTGGCCTCTTGTGACCCAGGCGTCTCAAAGGTGGTCCGCGCCCACTCGGGGACGTCGTCGACCTTGGCCGTCATGTCCACGGCCTCGGCCTGCGCCGCGTCGGCGCCCGGGGTCTCAAAGGTGGTGCGCGCCCACGCCGGGGTGTCGCCCACGGTGCGATTGAAGGTGCCGGCCTTCTTGGTGGCCTCGTCGGCGCCGGTGGCCTCGTACATCGTCGAGACATTGGCAGGGATGAGGCCCAGCTCCGCGGCGAGACTCTCGGCCGCGTCGCGGCTCATGCCCATCGAGTCGGCGGCGTCGACGAAGGCCGAATTGCCTTGCCGCAGTATGTCGGCGATTTCGGCCTGGGACGCACCGGCCTCTGCGGACTTGCTGGCCCACTCGGCTGTGGCCGAGGCGATGGCGTCGAGCGCGGCCTGATTCTGGCGGCCGGCCTCGGTGCCGATCTTGAGGGTCCGGCCATTCTCCTTGACCGAGGCGGTGGCCGCGTCGATCGCGGCCTGGAAGTCGCGGGCCGATCCGCGCTGGCCGAGAAGTTGGGAGCCGAGGTCGGCCAGTGCGCCGACGAGGTCGTCGATCGCCTTCTGCGCGTCCTCGGCCGACATCGCGGCCTCGTCGACGCCACCGGCCAGCGTGGACATGCCCTGAGCCGACCCGGCTGCCTTGTCGCCCGCCAGCTTGCTCGCATTGCCCGCGGCGGCGATCGCGCCCTCGTACTGCGGGAGCTTGGACATGAGCTGATCGAGCGAAATGCCTTGTTCGGCAGCGGCTTTGGCGACGGCCATGAACTGATTCTTGGCCTCGCCCGGGTTCTGCGCGTAGATCGAGGCGAGTGTCTGGTCGACCATCTTGAGCGCGTCGGCGGCCTGGGAGGCAGTGGATTCCAAGCCGAGCGTTCCGAGGCTAATGCCATTGAAGACGCTTGCGATGCCCTTGCCGAAGCTGTCGTACCTCGAGGGGTCAAAGGCAACCCTGAGCGCCCGGTCCAGGGAGTTGACCGAGTCGTCCCGGAAGATGCCGATGCTCTCGGATGCCTGCCCGATCTTGCTGTCCCACACGTCGATCGCGTCGCCCGAGGCCAGCAGATCAGACGTGAGCCTGTCGACGCCGCCCCACTCGCTATCGTTCATAAGCAGCCCGCCGATGGTGCCCGCGACGACCGCGACGCCGAGCACTTTGCCGACCGCGGCACCGGCTCGGCTGACCCCGTGCAGCGCCTTCTCGGCGCGCGGGCCGCGGCTGCTGATCCACGTCAGCGCCTCGCTGGCCGTCTTGCCCGCCTCGTAGACCTTGCCGATGCCGGCGGCGGCGAGCAGTCCGGCCGACCCGACCCCGGCGACGGCGAGGCCCGTGTTGCGCAGCGGCTCCGGAATCGCGGCGACAAGGCCCGCGAGGTTCGATACGCCGTCGGCCACGGCCGACAGGGCGGGCGTCATGGACGTGCCGATGGTGATTGCCGCGTCCCGAATGTTGTTGCGGGCGATCTGCATCCGCGCGGCGGTGGTCTGCAGTCGCTTGTCGAACTCGGCCTGCATCGCGATGTTTCGCTGCCACTCGTCGCGGCCCTGGGACAGAGAGGTCGAGAGCAGGTCACCCGCGCCGGCCATCTTGAGCAGCGCGGCCGACACCCGGACGTCGGACTGCCCGAGGTCGTCGAGCACGGTGAAGACGTCGCCGCCGGACTCCTGAATCCGACCGAGGCCCTGGACGAAGGCGTCCATGGCGTCGGCGGGGGAGGTGGAGAAGGACCGGGCGAAGTCCTCGGCGCTCATGTCCGCGACGTCGGCGAATCGGGCCAGGTCGTCGCTGCCGGTCTTGACGGCTCTGGACATGTCCATGAGGACATTGCTGACCGCGGTGCCGCCAGCCTCAGCCTCGATGCCGACCGACGAGAGGGCGTTGGAGACCGCGAGCAGGTCGGCCTCGGACATGCCGACGACCTTCGCGGCACCCGAGATACGGGATGCCATGGCGACGATGTCGCGCTCAGTTGATGCGCCGTTATTGCCCAGTCGCACAAGGGTATTGGCGAAGCGGTCGATGCCGTCCGTGCCAAGGCGGTTCATTGTGCCCATCACATTGCTGATCTGGGCGATCGTGGTAGCGGCCTCGTCGGCGGTCAGATTGGTGGTCTCGCCGAGCTTGACCATCGTCTCGGTGAAGCCGACGACGTCCGCGCTCTTGACGCCGAGCTGACCGGCGGCCTCGGCCACGGCGGCGATCTCGTCATGCGTCGCGGGGAGGGTCTTGGCGAGCCCGCGGAGCTGGGCCTCCATCTGCTCGCCCGCGCCGTCGACGGACTTGGTCACGCCCGCCCACGAGGACTCCCAATCGACCGCGGCCTTGCCCATCAGGCCGATAGCGGCACCGACGGCTATCGCGCCACGGGCGGCGGTCTGGGCCGTCTCGTCGAAGGCAGCGCGGCCCTTTCGGGCGGCCTCGGCCTGCTCCCGCGCCACCTGCTTTGCAGCGGTCGACTGCTCCCGCTGCGCGCGGGTCGCCTGCCTGGCCGAGGACTCGACAACCCGGCCCACGTCGCTGGCCGCGTGGCCGGCGCGCTCCATGTCGGCGATGAAGCCGCGGACCTCCGCCTCAAGGACTGCCCGTGTGACGCGGTCGCCCATCGCCACCCCCCGGCTTTAGGTGAAGTGGCGGGCTTGCATGGCCTCGTGCTCACGGCGGGCGCGCTCGGGGTCATAGGCCAGCGGGTCGGTCACGTCGTCCTCGTCGTCGACGAGAGTGAAATAGACGATGTGCTCCGGCCCCAGTTCGGCCTGGTGCTTGGCGTAGAAGTCCGCTCGCGCCTTGGTGACTTGGCACGCCTCGACGTGTGGCTGCCACCGGCCCTCGGTGCCCTCGTCGGTGCACTCGCTCAGGAGGTGACCGCAGGAGCGGCAGCGGCTATCGAGGTCGATCTGGTAGGCCAGGTGCAGGTCGCGGCAGGTGTCGCCCCACTCGGCGATCGGCGCCCCCTGCAGGAGCCGGGAGACGGGTATGCCGTAGCGGTCGGCTACTTTGAGCGCGGCGCGGAGCGGCGCTGCCCGCGGTTGCCGGAGCGCCGCTGGGAGAAATCCCGCGTGAAGACGTCGGCATTCTGCGAGGCGCGAGAGTTGGCGAAGCCCATGGCGACGAAGAGCTTGTTGACCTCGGCCTGGGCTACCTTGACCATCTCGCCGAGCATGTCGCGGGTGACGTCAGCCGGCACGACGATCTGCTGCGCGAGCTGGTCGAGCAGGATCGCCTCGCGGTCGTCCTCGCTGACGTCGCCGGATGCCTGTCCGACGTCGGCGACGTCGTCCTCGGCGAGGTCGATGCCGCGCCTCTTGGCCGACTTGCGCCGAGCCTCGCGGACCCACTCGCCGGACCGAGACTCAATCTCCCACCAGCGGCCTGCGGCCTCGTACTCGGTGCGCAGGGCGTCGAATTGGTCGATGAGGTCGTCGAGGGACGCGCTCTTGGTGCCCTCGGGTATCGCGCTGATCTGCCCGCCGAGGTCACGCATGCGCGGGATCAGGTCGCCGCGCGGGTAGAGCAGGGCGGCCTCGCGATAGGGCCGGATGCCCTCGATGAAGGCCGCGGGGTCGAAGTCCTCGACCTTGACCTCGGGTGTGGTGTCGACGGTCTCGACTGTGGGCTGGTCATCGTAGAGGGCGCGGCCCTTGGTACTGCTCATGTCAGTGTCCTTCCGGTGCAAGGAGTTCCGGTGAAGGGGGTAATCAGGCCTGACCGCCGCGCTTCACCGGATGCGCGGCGGTCAGGGGTTTGGTGGGGCCGCCTCGGGGTCAGGCGCCGACGGTCCTGAAGGTCCAGAAGTCCTCGACGGACGTCGAGGCAGTGTAGCTGATGTAGCCCTCGGAGTCAGGATCCATCAGGTAGTCCGTGGTGAAGCGAGCGCCGATGCGGATCTCCTCGCCCGCCGCCCAATCGTCGATCGCGGGCTTGTCGGTCTTGCGCGCATACGCCCAGAGCTGGGTGCCGCGCTCCATGACGGCCTGGAAAAGCTCGTCGTCGGCCGGGTCGACGCCGCCGGCGTCGAGGTAGTAGCGCCACAGCGTGAAGGCCAGCTCGGCATTGGAGTCGGTGTAGGCCTGCTCATTGGACCCACACAGCGCCTTAGCGCTCATCGTGCCGGACGCGGTCGGGGTGAATCGGAAGTCGTCGGCGAGCACCTTGCGGCATGCCTCGATGCCCGCATTGAGCTCGGCAGCGGTGGGCGACTGCTCGTTCACGGGCTTGGTGGTCAGGATCGTCAGCTTGTATTTCTTGTCGGCGAGGACACGCTTGCCCATCGTCATGCCTCCTTGGCGGTACGCCGCTTGCGGCGGGTGGTGGTGGGGTCCGCCTCAGTGGCGGCCGACTCAGGCGCGGGCGCGTCATCGTCGGTTGCGGTCTCGCCGGTGCTTGCCGCAGATTGGGGGGCTTCCTGGCTGCGCAGGAGCGCGTCGCGGAAGCTGGGGAGCAGGGCGAAGCCCTTGCCGAGGGTCGGGTGCGTGAGCCAGCGCGTGGGGATGCGCTGAATCTCGCCGTTGGTATTACGCACAGGCACGGACTCGGGCAGGTCGAGCCCGTATGTCGGGTCGTGCTCGGCGACGCTGTCGGACGCGGGTTCACCGGTCGCGGGGTGCTCGTCGGTCATGGGGTGCCTCCTTCGGGGAGCCAGATAAGGCCGGTCCACAGGAGCGGCGCGTAGTAGCGGGCGGGCTGGACGTCCCGGCCGATTCGCAGCGGGCCGGGGTCGTAGGAGTCGACCTCGGCGAGGTGTCCGCAGCACAGGCCGGGACTGCTCGGCGTGAAGCCGGTCAGCGCCTCGCGGACCCGGTCGACGGCGCGCAAGGCGCGGGCCGTGTCGCCGCCGGCCGCGGTCACCTGGAAGGTCAAGGCGATCTGGTCGACGTCGCCGCCGAGGGACACGCCGTGCTGCCAGCCCGGGGAGGGGTAGAGCGCGGCATACGGGTGGGCGCGGCCGTCCTTGTCCATGACGGCCGATGGCTCGCCGAGGTGGGCGTGCGTGGCGCCGAGGATTGCGCCGAGTCGTGCGTGGATCGAGTCGTAGTACGGCTCAAGCGGGATGGGTGTGGTCATCCGAGCACCCCGCCCATGATCTGCTCCAGCGCGTCATGCCATTTCCCGGCGTGCCGGTCGAAGGCTGGCCCCAGGTAGGCGTGCGGCGCCATGCGGGATGTGCCGTACTCGACGTACGCGCCGTAGCTGGCGGTCGGGCCGACCTCGCCGCGGATGCTGCTGCCGGTGATCTCGGTCTCGCTGGTGATGCTCCCGCGGAGGCTGCCGGTGTCGACGGGCGCGAAAGCCTTGGCGTCGCGCTCGATGTCGCGGATTGACTTCTCGGTGGCACGGGCCGCGGCCAGGCGCCCCTTGGGCCCGGCCTCCCGCAGGTCGGCGGCGAGGCGGCTGAAGTCGGCGACGTCGACCCTCATGGAATCGCCGCGCCGGGGACGACCGCGTCGCTGGCGTTGTCGCTGCACAGGATGTCGCGATTGAAGCGCTCGGACCCGATCAGCGAAGCCACAACCCACAGCACGTCGCCGACCGCGGCGTCGTCATTGATTGCGGCGGTGATCTTGACCCGCGCGCCGCGCCGGAAGGTGGCGACCTCGGCGGGGAGCTGCACGAGATACGGCACACCGACGAGGACCTGGCCGGCGGACTCGACCGCTTGGCGGCCCGCCTCGTGGTCGATCCGGGCGGCGCCCGCGTAGTCGACGGACCACGCTTGGGTGGTCTCGTCGGTCTCGGGGTCGTACTGCGGCTCGCCGGCGGGGTAGCCGATCGAGACGCTGGCATTGAAGCTCGTCGAGATCACGGCGGCGTGGTGGTCGGACCACTTGCGGCTGATGATGCGGGTGTCGCCGAAGGGCACCGGGTCACATCCCGGTGACGAGGCGCGGCGTCAGCTCGGGTGTGCAGTCGTCCGCGCCGCCGAGGGTGTCGACGAGGTCGAAGCCGTCGAAGGTGTCGGCGAGGTCGGCCGCGGCCTGGGCTGTGGCGCGCAGCCGATTGGCGAGCGCCCGCAGCTCCGCTGAGACGGCCGGTCCGTCGGTGGACAGGCTCTGGGTGCGGATCTTCTTCGAGACCAGCACCTCGGAGACGGCGATCGCCTCGAGGGCCTGGGCGGCGGCGAGGTGGACGCTGCCGGCTGCGAGGTCGAGCAGGGTCTCGATCTGCTGGTCGGTGAGTAGGGGGTCGGTGTCGCCCGGGTCGGCGATCAGCAGGCGGACGGCGTCGATCTGCTCGAGCGTCGCGGCCATTGCCCTCACCCCCGATCCGTGAGAGACGCGCCACCGGCCCCCGGGCGGGGTCACGGGGGCCGGTGGGCGAGGTTGGGCGCAGGACGCGCTGCTACGCGGGGGTGAAGGGTGAGCGCACGGCGGCTCGGCTATGCCCGCCACGGCCCCCACAAGCGGCCTTCGGTCTCAGGTACTCCGGGGAGGAGTGAGCGCATGCGCGGGGTTGCCGTGCTCTTAAGACCGTTGACGCCCACCCCCACCCATCCGGCGCCGCCACCGAAGTAGCGGGTCGGGTGAGCGAGAGAAGGCGCCCCGGTCAGCCGCTGACGCGGCGGGAGGCGATAGCAGCCTTGACTGCGCCCTCCTGCTCCTTGGTCGCCTTCTTGGCGCCCTCGGGCAGCAGGTGCGCGTTGTCCTTGTCGAGCCACGACTTCGGCACGTAAGGATTGGCCGGGATCGGCGAGCCTGCCGCGTCGACGACGTAGACGTAGCCCTCCGGCAGGCCGGGGTCGGCGGCCTTGGTCGCGGCGGCGTCGGCCTGCTCGCGCAGGGCGGCGTTCTCCGCTTCCAGCTCGGCGATCCGGGCGGCGGCGTCGGTCGCGGCCTTGTCCGCGGCAGCCTTCGCAGCAGCTTCGGCCTTGGCCTGCTCGTCCTTGTCGGCGGGCGGGGTGGTGGTGGCCATGGTGGTCACTCCTTGTCTCAGACCGTGTAGGTCACGTCGGCGACGGTCGGCATGCCGACGGGCTCGGTAGCGCCGCCGGTGTTGTCGCTGGCGTAGGTCAGCGCCGGGTCGCCGGTGGCCGCGCCGCAGATGTGGCGGGCGCGGTACTCGATCGAGTCGTTGAGGAAGGAGCCCTCATCGGGACCGAGGTCGCCGCCGCCCAGGGACCTGCCCTGGTTGTTGGCGTAGCGGTAGTCCGGGGTCTCGTAGCCGGTCAGGTGCGCGAACCACGTCGGGGCCTTGGCGGCCGTGCCCGGCTTGGGCATGACCATCCACGACGCGCCGGGCTGCTTGGCATTGACGACGACCTCGAAGCGGCCCGCGATGGGGTTGTCCGTCTCGACCTTGGTGCCGTCGGTGCGCTCGATGACCACCCGGCCGGCGCCCATGACGGCGTTGGCCAGGCCCTCCAGCGCGGGCCCGACGACGAGCTGCAGCGTCCCGGTGGGGATCAGTCCGCCCGTGTAGGGGTCACGCTTGGTGGACAGGTAGCGCAGGACGCGCAGCAGCGACTCCCGGCCGAGCTTCATCTGGCCGAGGTTGGCGTTCCCGGCGTTGAAGAAGCTGGTCGCCGGGGCGCCCGTGGCGAGGTTGATGAGCAGCCCGAGGGACTTCTCGTCCTCGGTGTTGGCCGCCATCGCGGGGAAGGCGCGGACGACCTCCATGAGCTGATCGAGGTCATCATTGAGACGCGCCTCGAAGGACCAGCCGTAGCGGGCACCGGTCTTGCCGACCTGGATGAAATACTCGCTCAGCCCGCCGCCCTTGAGGAAGGGGTAGGGGGTCAGCTCGGGGATGTCGTAGAAGCTCTGCGCCCCGAGGTGCAGCTCGGCGATCGACTTGGGCTTGAAGTTCCGCACGGTGGTGCGCGTGAAGAACTTGGGCCACTGCTTCTCGAGCTCGGTGTAGCCGCGCTCGATCTGGCGGTCGATCAGGACGCCGGTGGCGAAGGCCACCAGGTCGTTACTCGACAGCGCCTCGTAGAAGGTGGCGCGGGCGGTCATCGAGCCGTCGGCGGCGTCGAGCATGCGCGCGACACCTTCGACGGTACGCATGATCTGGGCGTCCTTGGCCCAGCGCCGGCGTGCGGCGGCCGGGCTCAGCCCGTCGCTCTGGTCCCCGATCGACTCAGCGATGTCGAGGAAGGTCGTGGTCAGCATGTCAGTGGCCTCCTCAGCCGATCGTGATGTTGATGGTGCCGGCGCCCGCGGCCTTCGTCCCGCCGGTGGCAGCGCCACCCTTGATGACGTCAGCGGAGTAGCCGAGCAGGGTGTTGCCGGCGGCGGTGGTGGTGACCGTCGGGCCGTTGCCGACGACATAGAGGGCCGTCCCGACGACCGCGACGGCGTCCGCGCACGGCAGCGCCCACGTCCCGTCGAGCGCCACGGAGGCGTTCCCGACGGGGTTGGACGTGTTCGCCACGTTGGCGGCCACCGCGGCCTGCCGGTCGGTCAGCGCGACGCCCACGTAGGCGCCGGACTTGACCGCGTCGCCGCTCTTGGTGCCCGCGGGGACGGGCAGCGACTGGCTCTTGGTGAAGCCGTAGACGTTGTTCTTAGCCATGGCTCAGGCCCCCTTCCGGCCGTAGATGGAGTCGATGTCGTCCCACGTCGGGACGGTCTTGCCGCCCGCGTCCTCGGTCGCGCCGAAGCCGGTGACGCGGCCAGCGCCGCCCGCCTTGGCCTTGGCGTTGACCTCGGCCTCAACCGCTCCGCGGAAGGCGTCGGCGTCGAGGTCGCCCTCGCCGGTCGTGGGCAGGGCGGCGAGGATGCCGCGCTGCTCGAGCGCCGAGAAGGTGACGGGGGTGGTCGAGGCGGCGATCGCCTCGGCGAGGATGCCGCGAGCGGCGTCGGTGTTGCGGTGCCCGCGCAGGGCAGCCTCGGCGGCGTCTGCGCGGCGGATGGCCTGGTCACGCTCGTCGGTGAGCGTGGGCACCCGGCCAGCCTCCTGGGTGAGTCGGCCGTGGTCGGCCTCGTCCACCTGGATCAGTCCCATGGTTGTCTCCTGGGTCTCGGGGTTGGGGTCTCCGGCCGGTGCCGGGGTCTGTGGGGCAGCGGCCTCGGCGGCGCGCTGCGGGTCGGCGCCTGCGGCGGCGCCCTCGGTCGTGGCGGCGACGGGCACATAGACGGTCTTGGCGCGGACCTCGATCGGGTCGCCCGTCAGCGTGATCGAGCCGGACTCGTCGGCCTCGTAGTCGACCTGGTAGGTGCCGGAGCCGGTCGGGTTCTCGTACCAGAACCACACGCGGCCGGCCTCGGGGTCGAAGTCGCGGATGCCGACATAGGACTTTTCGCCGCCGTATGCCGCATTGAGGGCGTCGGCCAGTGCCTCGCGCTGGTCGGAGACCGCGGCCTCGGTCGCGTCGGCCTCGGAATCCGTTGGGGTGCGCAGCGATTCGAGGACGGACAGAATGCGACCGCCGCGGCCCGCGTGCGTGACCACGTCGACCGAGTTGAGCCGGTCGGGGATCAGGCGGGTGACGATCTGGCCCTTGCGGCCCTCGGCCTCGCCGATGCGGCTCTCGGCGACGGCGCGGATACTCATGCCGACCGCCTCGGTGAAGTCGGGGTCAGTCAGGAGCGGGCGGTAGGGCTTGAAGACCTGCATTTCGGCGACGACACGCCCCTGCTCGTCGCGGCGTGCGTCCTCGGCCAGCTTGGCGACGAGATCCTTCACGGTACGGGCCGGGCGGGCGTAGGTCTCGGACTCGGTCGGGTGGTCGAGATAGACGTGCGTGCCTTTGGCCCAGACCTTCTCGGCGACGGCGTTCTCGAGCACCTTCGGCGAGTAGTGACCACTGGACCCCCATCCGGGGCTGATGATCTCGATCAGCAGGCGACCAGACTTGGCGGCCTCAGCGTCGACGGCGGGCAGGACGGCGGTCTCGTGGATGCGCTGCGGCATGCAGGCGAACCTCCTTCGTGGGATGCTCGGCGGGTGCCGGATGAGGTGTGCCCGGAGCACGTGTGGCGACTCGCGGGCGTGACTCTGGCCGACGACGTGCTCGCGGATTACGAGTGCCAGCGGTGCGGCGCGGTCTCGGTCGCCGGCGGGGACGATCTGCGGGGGATCAGCCCCGGCGTGCAGCTAGGGCGCGAAGATCGGCGACCGGAGTAGGGACCATCGAGTCCCGCCAGCCGTCGGTGCTGCGGCGGGTCGCGAGGTCGGACCAGCGGATCGCGCCGGAGTCGAGCAGGTCTAGGCGGTCCTTGCCGAGCACGGCGAGCTGGTCGGCGTGCGGCATGGCGCGGAATGACGCGAGCGCATCGGGCACGACGCCCGGTGGCTCGTCGATATTGAAGCCCAACTCTCGCCAGGACTTGGATAGCGGGACGCGGGCGCAGCGGCCTTGCTGGTGGTCGATCGGTCCGGGCTCGTCGAGGTCGTGCTCGGTGCCATGCATGGACCAGCAGCTCGGGCACGTCCTCGCGGTCAGCCTGGCGACCCACTGCCAACCGGTGAGGATGTCCCGGTTGGCCTTGTCCTGGGCGGCCGTTGCGGCGCGGTGCGCGTCGAGCATCTCGGTCCGGGCGATGTTGACTGCGCGGGCTCGTCCGCCGTCGAAGTCCTGGCCGACCCGGCTGAGCATGAGTGCGGCGGCGGCGTTGGGGTTCATCCCGAGCGCCACACCCCGGATCAGGCTCGACTTCATCGCGGCTGTCACCTCACGCGACAGCGGCCACGTCAGGGCGGTGACCTGCTGTGTGGTGCGTTTGACGATCGCGTCGAGCGCCTTGGGGTCGAGACGGTCGAAGGCATACCCGGCCAGCGCGTGACCGGGCGGTATGTTCGGCGGCAGCGTCGAGGCGAGCAGGTCGGCCTGCAGCCGCTTGGCCGCCTTGGTCAGGTCGGGCAGCGTCGCCGTGATCCGGGCGCCCTGCTCGCGCGCCAGGGCGATGATGGCGTCCTGAGTGGCGACCATCGCTTTGGTGGCTCGCAGCGCCTCGGACACCTCGCGCCGGGTCGGCTTGCGACCCTGCTGCTGGATCAGGACCAGCCGGTCGACCGCGGCCGACCACGCGGGGCGAAGCTCGGCCCACGCGCGCGCCCACGCCTCGACGATCAGGCGGTCCTCGGCGTTGATGCGCCGGTCGAGGTCGAGGCGGATCGCGTCGAGGATCGCCAGGGTGCGGTGCGTGACGGCCATTAGGCCGCTATGTCGTCGGCCTGCGGGTCGGGCTGCCCTTGTGCCGGCTGGCCGGCGTCGTATGCCGCGGATTGCCGCTCCCGCGGCCACAGGAAGGCGCCCTGCTCGTCGGTGAGCTCGTCCATGACTGCGTCGACGTCCTCGATGCCCGGCAGCGCCAGCAGCAGCGCGTAGGCGATGGCCCGTGGCGGGAGCAGCTCGGTGCCGTCTGCGGCGACGATCGCCTCGATTAGCTCCTTGAGCGGGGTGGTCGACAGGTCGGGGAAGTCGATGTCGATGCCGCGGTCCTGGTCGCCCGCCAGCGCGTAGGACAGGTGCCCGGTGACGGGATCGATGCGCGCCCCGCCCTGCAGCCGGCCGACGCGGATCGCCTGGTCGATGACGTGGTCGAGGACGCGGCGAATCAGGTCGGCGTGCAGGTCCTGCCGCATGCCCATCTCGAGGCGCTGCGGCTCGTCCAGGGTCTCGGCGACGGCGCGGGCGCCGGTGACGCCCGGGTCGGCCAGGAGTGCGGTGACGGGCAGGCCGAGCGCCGCGGCGACCATCCCGGCCAAGGGCTTGCCGGAGTCGGCGTCAAGTCGGATGCTCGACGGGCCGAGCGCGGCAAGCTTGGTGCCGTCCGGCATGATCGCGGTCTGCCCGGCGCCCGATCCGGGCGCGGTCGGCGAGCCATCGGGGCCCACGCCGAAGCGTTCTCGCGCGGCGGTGGCGGTCCGTGCGGACTTGGTCGTCATCGTGAAGGCGAGACGGGCCACGGCGCGGATGTATTTGGCCAGGTCGCTCAGGACGTCGCGGTAGCCCTGCGCCCACGGCAGCGCGGCATACGCATCGGGCACGCCCCAGCGGCCGATCGCATTGACGGCGACGTGGATGACCGGCTTGTCCCACTCGACCGGCATGCCGTCCAGGGTCTTGGCGCGGACCGAGGGGGTAAAGCCGAGCGCCGGGTAGAGGACGCGGCGGGACTCCCGGCGGGTGCGGGTGGTCGAGGGCAGCGTGCCGGGCTCGATGACGCGGGCGGTGTATTCGCGTTTGTAGAGCCAGACCTCGGCGGCGTCCTCGGGGTTGGTGATGACGTCGACGATCTCGCCGAGCGGGAGGTGCCGGACCTGCACGCGGCCAGTGACGGGGTCGGTGATCAGGGACAGGACGAGGTTGCCGTCCGTGCCGAAGGTCCGCTCTCGCTCGGCGTGCGCGGTGCTCGCCGAGAAGGTTGCCCGGTTGCTCGGGTCGTCGAGGAAGCCCTGCACGACGGCATTGACATCCTGCGCGCCGTTGGTGTCGCCCTTGCTGGCGCGGATCGTGACACCACGGCCCCACACGAAGCATTGGCGCTGGACCAGGCCGCGCTTGATCAGCGGGTCGGCGACGGCCATGACGCGGGCCAGGGCGACCTTCTCGAGCAGCCGCTCGCGGTCGATCGCTTCCTCGGCGTCTCCGCCGAGTCGGGACCAGCCCTGGTCGTCGCGGCGCAGGATGTCCGCGACACCGGAGGCTGCGCGGGCGTAGTCGCCCACGGCCTCGATCAGTGCCTCGTGCTCGTGGACGAGGGTGGCCAGGGTGCCACGGTCGACCTCGACGAGGTCGGTGGTCGTGGTGGCGGGCTCGGGCGTGGGCGCGGTCATCGGTTCACCTCGCCTCAATAGTCGAGGTCGGCGACCCAATCGAGCTCGACCCCGTCGCCGAGCACGTCCTCGGGGTAGAGCGTCTGCCCGGCGAGCATCGGCACCAGCAGGAGGCGGTGGACGGCTTGGCTCATCCCGTCAACGGTGTCGTCGTGGCTCGCGCCCGGGAAGTCCCGCGCCTCTTCGGTCAGGTCGGTCACCCACGCCGTGCCCTCGACTGCCACCGGATCGGGCAGGACGACGTCGTGGGCTTCGATCAGCGGGGTGATCGCCACGGCGCGGGCGTACTTGCTGCCCTCGGGCTCGACGGGAATGAGCCCGCCGACCTTGGCGCGAAGGGCGTTCATCACGGCCGGACCATTGGCCTTGTCCTCGACCAGCTTGGCGATCGCCTGTGGCCAGCGGGCCGTCATGTCGAGCATGGCCTGACAGCTCTCGGTGAAGCCCATGCGCCGTCGGATCTGGTCGAGCAGGAAGGCTTGCGTGCCCCGGCGCATCCACACCTGGCCCACGACGTAGTCGCTGCTCTCGGTGTCCTTGAAGGCGAGGTCCCACGACTGGATGATCTCGACGTCCGGGTCGCGCATGGCGTCCGGCACGATGCGGGCGCCGTCGTCGCGGACCAGCCACAGCGGGCGGTCATAGCGGGCCCAGCCGTCGGCCGGGAAGAGATTGCCCGTGTCGGGCGTCGGGCGGCCCTGATAGAGGCTCGCCCACGTGCGGGTGCCGGCGGTGCGCTTGCGAAGCTCCCACTGTGCGCGGGTGCGGCCTCGGGTGCTCACCATGAACTCGCCCGGTGCGCGACCGAGGGGGTCGACCTCGCCCTTGCTCGGGTCGTGGTCAGCCTGCGCCGGGATGTTGAGCACGGTCCAGCCGCCTTGAGCGATCAGTCGCCCGGCGAGGTCGTCGTGGTGCCAGCGGGTCAAGATGAGCACTACGGGCGCGCCGGGGGCGAGTCGGGCGCTGGCCTCGTCGGTCCACCAGTCCCATACGCGGTCGCGGTATATCTCGCTGTCGGCTTCGGCGCGGGACTTGATCGGGTCGTCGATGACCATGAGGTCACAAGCTCGGCCGGTCACGCCGGCCCCGATGCCCACGGAGTAGACCCCGCCGTCGTGGCCCTCGATCTGCCACTCTCCGGCCGCACCGTTGTCGGCTGCGACCCGCAGGCCGAGGCCGGGGTTGGCCGCGATGCGATTGCGGATCGAGCGCCCGTTGCGGTTGGCGAGCCCCTGGCCGTAGCTGGCGGCGATGATCCGGGCGTCCGGGTCACGGGTCAGCCACCAGACGGGGAAGTCACCGGCGACGCGGACCGACTTGCCCTCCTGGGGCGCCATCGTGATGATGAGTCGCCCATCCGGGGTGTCCGCGAGATTGACGAGAGCTTGGTCGATCAGGTCGAGCGCTGGGGTCTGGACCGTCTTGGGGTTGAGCGCTCGGGCCAAGTCGCCCGGCGTCTCGAAGGCGGAAGTGCGCGGCTCCCAATCGGCCAGCATGTGCACCAAGGGGTCAAGGGCCAGGGTCACGAGTCGTCACCTCGCGTCGCGGCGCGCCAAAGAAGACAGGGCTCTGCCACACCTGCCATGATGATTGAGCACAAAATCGCGGTTGTCAAGCGGTCCCGACACGCCTTAGCGGCGAGAGCGAGGCCTCGGCGGATCGAAGCGGCCCGCCCACGCGCGGACCTCCGCTTGCGCCTTGCGTCCAATCTCGACGGCCGGATGCGCGACGGGATTGCCCTTCGCGTCCGCGATCACCGTCCCCTCGGCACTCACGCGCTCGGCGGTCTCACGCACGATAGCGACCTGGCCGCAGTAGGCGTCCAAGTCGGGGCCGGCCACCCGCGCGAAGTCCGCGCCCGCGGCATCCCACCGCGCCTTGACCTCGGCCAGTCCCAGAATGACGGGCCGCTCAGTTGAGGCCCTATCCTCCGGAGGCACTACTCCTCGCTAACGTGGGCGCGACTAGACCACTGCTTGAGTAGCTGCTGCACGACTGCCGTCGATTCGGGCTCCGGCCCGGAGAGGATAGAGCGCCGCTGCACGTCCAAGGCGAACTCTTCGAGCTCAGCGAAGCTGACCCGGCCGAGGCGGTCGGCAATCGTCCGCGGAGAGAGCCCCAGGCTCACGCCGCTCCGTGCCGACCATGCTTGCAGCCACTCAACCTTTCCGGCCCGCGTGGGGTTCGGCAGGTCGAGTCGAAGCTGCATGCGCCGCCAAACCGCGCGATCGAGAAGCTCGGCATGATTGGTGGCGGCAATGACGATGACGTGGCTCGGAAGCCGATCCACTTGCAGCAGCAATGAACTCACGACCCGCTTGATCTCGCCCGTCTCGTGAGTGTCGCCACGTTCTTTGGCGACAACGTCGAACTCATCGAAAAAGAGCACGCACGGCCTGACCCTCACCGCGTCGAACAACGCCTCCATACGGGACGCGGTCTCACCGAGGAAACTGCCGATCAGACCTTCGTAGCGAACGCTCAACAACGGAACGGCCAACTCGGTCGCCACCGCCTCAGCCAGTGAGGTCTTACCGCCGCCGGGCGGCCCGACGAACAAGAGGCGATGACGAGGCTCGACACCGTGACTGCGCAGGAGATCACGGCGGTGATGCTCCTCGATGAGCTGACTGACTGCTTGGCGGGCCTCGACGGGAAGAACCAACTCCGACAGTCGCCGCTCGGGTTCCTGCTCGTAGAACAGTCCGCGAGCAGCGTCATTTCGCGCGAGTGAGGTGACATTGGCGGTCGGGGTGGATCGCCGTGTGCGCAACGCGTCAGTCAGTTGCGAAGCAAGCACATTGTGCTTCTTGTTCTCTTCCTCCGCGATGAGAGCCTCGGCCGCGCGCCGGAAGGCGAGGTCATCGCCTCCAGCGCCGGACTGAACGAGAGCCAAGAGCAGGTCTCCGCGTGCCATGCTTCACTCTCCTCTGCGTTCGTTCAGTCGACATCCCTCGTCTATCGTACCGAGTAGCCATAGGTGACCGTCCGTGTGCCGCGCCGTCGGAGAGCATCTGTCGACCTGGGCGGTCGTTGTTGCGAGCGCGGTGATCTTCTGGCTGGGACATGCGTCGCTCATCCCCGAGCGCTTAACCCCGACCAGCTGGCTTCCCCGTCTGGCAATCCTCGCGCTCGGTTTTGCCTTCACTCTCCTCCGTGTGTGGTTCAAGTCGCGGCATCTGAACCTCGCGCTACACCTGTCGTTCTACCTCGTGTTCGCGTGAGCCGGCCGGCGACCTTGCGGACGCAGCCTGCCACCTTTCTGGATCACGGCGCTGCGAACTGTCTTGTCATCAACCCCAAGTCTCTCGGCCGCCTCGACCGCGTCCATGAGCGAGAATTGCCCGAAAGTCAGGCAGTAGGTCTCCATTCCGCGCCCAAAATCTGCGAGCGCGTCACGGGCATTGGTGATCTTGGAGACCGCGATCTTGCGCGGCCGGACCGCGCGCGTGATCGAGCGGGCAGTGCGGGTATTGTCAGGCATATCGACTCCTTCGTAGTCGGTCATGCCCCGGGGGTGTTCCAGCACTCGCCGGGGTCAATCTCATTCTACCGCAATAAGATTCGGCGCGCACTGCCCCTCGGGGATCATTTCTAATCGGCCGAGCGTCGCCGCCCACCAGCCCGACGCCGGTAATGCCGGGCATCACGCTCGCGCCGAATGACCGCGACGTCCGGCACGACGATCCTCCCGGACAGGACGGCATACGGCACGTGCCCGCGCTGCACCCACTCGCGGACCAGCTTGGGTGTCACGCCCGCGCGCTGAGCTGCCTCGGCAATCGTCACCAGCTCGGCGCCGGCGACGGCGGACCAGTCGGCAGGGGATAGGCGGCGGCGGGTCAATCGTTGACTCATGCGGTCCTCCGGGTGGCGATGGTCGTCGGGGCGACGGTGGTGGATTGGTCGATCGAGTCGTCGATCGTGCGGTGGTAGGCGTCCCAGTCGTAGACCGCCCGGCAGGCGGCGCACTTGACGAAATCCGAGGCGTTGGAGTGCCGCATCGAGCCGCGCGCGTCGCAGGCAGGGCAGACCCCCGGCAGGCGCGTCCACAGGTGCGCGCCGACGATCGAGCGGAGCCGTCGCTGCCAGGACAGGATCGCTTGGCCGTCGGTCTCGGCGTCGGGGCCGGACAGCAGCGGCGTCAGCCACTCACGGGCGTACGCCAGCTGCTTGCCGCCGGTAGGGCGCGAGTGGCCCAGCCGCTCAGCCAGCCGGCCGACGAGATCGGTAAGCCAGCGCTCGAAGGCGTCCTGCTCGTCGAACGCCGGGGACGGTGACGGTGGGGAGCCCGTGCCGTGCCGCTCGGATGGGGCGGCAACCGACAGCGCCCCGGAGTCGGGTACCTCGTCGATCCAGCGCTCGATGTCGACCAGCGCCTCGGCAATCAGGTCCGCGCAGCCCTCGTGGGTCTGCGTGGTCGTGACGGTCGTGCGGTCGACGTGGCGCGCCCAGGTGCTCTCACACCAGACCGGGCGGCCGGGGTGGAAGGGCGCGTCGTGGTCCTCACCGGTCGCGGCCCAGTGCTCCTCAGCGCGACGCCAGACGGCATTGCACTGCCCAGGGCACGCGGCGTCAGCGTCCGGTAACGCTTCTGACGCCACTGACGGGCCAGCAGGGCCGGACCCTACCCCGGGTGCCCGTGAACCCTGCAAGGCCGTCAACGGCCCCGTGCGGGACGCTGACGGGGTCTTTGGGGATTTGTCCCGGGCGACATAGCGCTTACTCACTCGATCACCGCCGGGTCGGCCATCTCGGCAAGCCACGACTGCGGCGGTAGCTCGGTGATCGCCACGAGTCGGGGCGGGGTGCGGCGGATACACATCCCGCCGTCGTCATCGCGCACCAGCTCGGCCACGCCGTTGGCATCGCGGACAAACTCGACCACACGGGCGATCCAGCCGGGGCCGTCCGGGTATCGGCCGATGATGCGCAGCCCGCCGTCCCTGGGGATCAGCCGGGCATCAAGACCCTGTCGGGCGCACCAGTCGACGATCGACTGCGGGTCGGGCTCACGGCGGGCGCTCATCGGGCGCTCCCCTCGCTCGGGGCGGACATCAGCCGGCGGATCTCCTCAGGCACCACCACCGCAGCCGAGGCGGACCAGCCATCCCGCATCGCCGAGACCACCTCCGCGCCAGTGACCCCATGCTCGGCCAGCAGCCCAAGCACCGCGTCGAGCATCCGGGACAGCACCGCACGCTGCAAAGCCGACATGAGCGAGCCCTGCTGCTCCGCCAGCCGCACCTGCCGCTCGGCCACCCCGGCCTTCATCGCCTCGGCGCAATAGCGCACCAGCTTGGACTGCGCCTCATCGAGCAGCGAGTAGGCGATGTGCGGCTTGGCCTCCTCGGTCGTGCCGGTCGGCCCGTCATTGACCTTCGTCGCACCCCACGTCAGCGAGTCGTCGTCAATCGCCTCGACCACCGAGCGCCAATACGCCACCATGCCCGCCTGATAGGCGATCACGTCGAGCATGTGCGCAATCGGGTCACCCTCGACCCGCAGGCCGAGGCGGGCGGTAGCGGCGCTGGCCTTGGCCTGCTCGACGCGCCGGGCGGCGGCGGCCTTCACCTGGGGCGCGGACCCGCCGTGCTTGGAGCACACGGTGGCACCGGCCAGGGCGGGGCGCTTGCACCGTTCGCCGGAGCGGCGGGAGGTCGCGATGCACTGAGCCATCAGAGTGTCCCCTTGTCCGAGGGGTCTGGGGTGGTCGGTGGGGTTCGAGCGGTCTCAGTGCCGTTCTCAGGTGCGCGGAGGTCGGTCACGATGAGGATACCCGGCCCTGCGAGGCCGTCAGCGGCGCGAGACGGGGCGTTCTCGACCCCTTCCTGGCCCTCGATGCGTCGCAGTTCCGCGACGGCTTCCTCGGCCAGCATGCGGTACATGCGCACGGCGGCCCGCATGAGCCGGCAGCAGCAGGTCCGGTGCTGCTCCTCGACGCGCGCGCTCACCACGCCCGCCCCTCGCCCGAGATGACCACGGGCGGCGCTAGAAACGGTGGCTCAGCGAACGCCGGCGGACCCCACCCGCTCGCACCCTGCGACTGCTGGCCCCACCCGCCGCCGGGGTTGGATTGCGCATCGAAGCCCTGGCCCGGACCTTGGCGCGGGGCATGCAGCGCCACCGAGTCGGCCCGTAGCGTCGTGACGGTGCGCGGCGTCCCGTCCTTGGCGTCGTACTTCGAGAAGTTGACCACCGCCTGTCCGCTCGGGGTGAAGCGCAGGGCTCCGAGCCCGTCGCGTCCGAGATTGCCGGTGATCGTGAAGTGATTGCTCATGCTGTGCGGTCCTTTCGGGTGAGGGCGTGCCAGAGGTCGACCCGGTGCTGCTCGGCCTTGGGGTCGATGGGGAGGGTGGCGAGGATGCGGGAGGCGTCGAGGGCTGTCCGTGCGGCTTCGAGTGCGCCTAGCTCGCGTCGGCCGGCAGCGCTGGCCCGACGTGTGGCGAGCCGGGCTTCGAGGCGCTGGACCTCGCGGCGCAGGGCGGCGGCGTGGCGCTCGCGGGCGTGCCAGGACATGCGCGCCCACCGTTCGGGGGTCATGCGCTTGCCTGCCTCAGCCGCTCTTCCGCCCTGAAGGCGCGCTCATTGGCGTCTCGCGCCTCCCGGATCGCCCGCTCGACGATGAGGCCGCGGCGCGCATTCGTCTTGGCGGTTGCGCGGAGCAGTGCGGCCCGGAAAGTCGCGGGATGCGCCTCGGGAGTGAGTCTTGGGGCAGGCCGCACGACCTTGGTGCGACCCCCTGGCACGGCCTCCATTAGCCCCCACCCTGCGGGCAGCTCCCCGTCACGGACGATGCTTCGATCGTGAACCACTAGCCACCAGCGGTCACAATAGCGACGGAAGGCGTCGGCCTTGTCGGGCTCGGCGACCTCGCGCAGCCAGTCCGAGCGCGAGACCTTGACCTCGTGCCCGTGGAGGGCGAGACCGCCACTCAGCCAGAGGTCTTGGGCCATGAAGTCGCAGACTCTCCGTGCGTCGAAGCTGGCTGACGAGCGGACGTGCTCGGCGACGGCGTATCGAATGGAGTCGCCCTGAGATGTCACGGCGTAGCGCTCGTGAAGCAGGTCGAAGATCATGCGCTCGGTGACGCGGCTGGGGGTGACCGCGGGCAGGGGGGCTTCTGGAAGTGGCGCCTCAAGCCCCGGGAGCGTGGCTCCGCGTGCTTCCCGAGCGGCTTGGGCTGCGGCGTGTGGTTCCCAGTGGTCGGGGGTCATCGCTGGGCCTCCCGGAATGCCTTGCTGGGCCGTCCGCTCGGGGTCAGCCCGGAAGCATTGCCGCGCCGGCCGTGCGCGGTGTGGGCCGTCACGAAGGCCGCGAGCATCCCGCCCACGAACTCGGCGCCGAAGATGCTCGCAGTGGGCACGGACATCCCCGTGTGGCACACCTGGCAGTCGGCCTTGGTCGCGTGAATGGTCACGCTGACGGTGATGTGCTCGGGGACGCTCACGACGCCCTCCTGTCGCGGATCTCTTGCTCGGCCCGGTCGCCAGCCCCGCGTGCTTCCCGAGCTGCCTTGAGTGCGGCGGCGATGGTCTCGCGCCGGGGCGGGTTGGCCTCGAAGGCGGCTCGGCAGGCGGGGCATGGCACGGTCTCGTCGGGGTGGTCGTGGCAGCGCATGTTGTAGCTCCGGGCGGGCTCGACGCGCTCGCCTCCGACGACGGGCCAGTGCGCGCCGGGCAGCGGGATCATTCCGGGCGTGCGGTGCTCGGGGTTCGCGGCGGAGGCGAAGGCGGCGGCGGCGATGTGGCACGGCTCGCCCCCGCATCGGGCCAGCGCGTCCTTGATGCCGGGGACGTCCCAGTCGGGGCCGTCGACGGTGCGGCGGAAGCGGTGCACGAGGACGGCGAGTTCTTGCCGGATTTCGTGGGGGATGGGGTGTGTGTGTGTCACCGGAGGACCTCGATGATGTGGAAGAAGTTTTGGCCGTGGACCACGTGGCCGCAGGGGCACATGCGGTGTCCGTGGGCGTAGATGGCTCGGCAGGGTCGGCAGTGTGGGAACACTTTGCCTTCGAGTCCGGGTACGGCGTGTCCGGCGTGTTCGGTGGCGCGGACGTAGAAGTCTGCGGGGTTGGGGTGGGGTCGGCACCATAGCGCGATGCAGGTGGGGTTGGGGGTGAAGTCGAGGTGGTTGAGAGCGCGTAGCGCGTCATCCATTTCGTTGCTCGTGCCGGCCGGGTTGGGGCTGGTCGATGCGGCGCTCGCGCGTCGCGCGTCACTTACTGGACGACATGATGAAAAGCCAGCCATAGAAGTAGTTAATTGCTGTAGCTGTAGCTGTAGCTGTAGCTGCGATAGTTTGCGATCGCTTAGCGATTCCCTAGCGATTCCCGATCCCATCGCAAGTTCATCGCACTTGCGATCAGTTTGCGATGGCAATGCGGCCTCCTTCGATGCAATGTTCACAGTCCTTCGACCAGGCTCGTCGCCCGACGTGCCAGCGCATGTGATTCCCTAAAGTCCCTGCTACGCCACGCGATTCGCGCGAGGCCTCGATCTCTTCCGAGCTGCGGTTGAAGTCGAGGTAGTCGTGCAATGACCAGTGGTCTTCCTCGTCCTCCAGCAGTCCGGCCGCGACGAGTTCCGCAACAACTTTCGCGCGCCACTTCTTTGCGGCGACGCGCTTGTTGATGCGGCCGTTTTGCTTCGGATTGCGTCCACACCACGTCATCGCCTCAACATGCGCGCGAAAAGCGGCATCGGATAGTGGGGCAATCTTGGGGTGCTCGTCGTATCCGACGTCCACGCGGACGAACGCGCGCGGGTCAAAATCGGTCGGCACGGCTCAGTCTCCAATCTTGGTTTCGGCGCCTTTCGCGCGGCGTGTGGGGTCGAGGGTGCGGGTGCGTGCCGCCCGGGTGAGGGGGTGGTCCCGGGCGGCACGCGGTCTCACGGGGTGCCGTGCCAGACGTCCCGCTCGGCGTCTGCTGCGACCTGCTGCACCACCTGCCCGAAGGCGTCGCGGTGGACGTCGCCGGCGCGTTCGAGGACGTATCCGAGGGCTAGTTGCCCGCCGCCGATGCGGTAGCGGAAGCGCGCCACGAGCCGGTATGGCGTGCCACCCTCGTAGACCTGTATGCCGAGGTCGATCGTGTCAGGGATTTCCAGCGCGCCTTTCTTCCCGGCCGCGGCGGTGGTTTCCTCGCGCCACTCAATCGACGTTTCGCCGGACTTCACTCGCTTGCTCGACTCGAAGCTGACCTTGGTGTGCCCCTTGATGGTCTGGGCCAGCTCAAGCATGTCCGCGGCGGCGGGTCGCACGAAGTTGGGAAGGTGTTGCTCGACGAATTCGGCGAACTCGGTTTGGGGGAGCATCTTCCCGCTGTTGTCGGTCCAGTCGCGCCAGTCTTGGGTCGTGACGAGCTGGAGGGTGGCGCGGTGGTCGCCCCACCCGGCTGCCCCTTCGGTGTCCAGGTCTTCGGCGTACCCGCTGTGGGCGTTGATGACGGCGACGATCCGGTCGTGGTCGATGTCGGCCCACAGTTCGGTCTCGGGCAGCGCGTGCTTGCCGAGGTATTCCACGAAGCTGTCGTGTTGGGTGAGGGTGACGGCACCGGTTTTGCGGAGCGGGTGGTCCTTGGTGCGTTGGATTTGGTCGCGCACGTCGATGATGCGTGATCCGGTCTCGGCGTCGGCGGCGAGGTAGAGGCCGGGCTCGATCTCGCGGGGCGCGACAGCTTCGCGGGTGAGTTGCTCGACCACTCTGGCGGTGGCGGTGGTGATGGTCTCGGGCATGGGGATTCAGTCCTCCTGTGGGGTGGTGGTAAGCGCGAGGATTTCGAGGGGTGCGGGGTTGCGCCAGGTGACTTCCAGTGGGCCCGACTGCAGTTCAGCGAGCAAGGCTGCGCATTCTTGGTCGCTGAATGTGCCGTCGCCGTAGCCGTGTCCCACGAGGTTGATGGGGCCTCGCACCTGTCGGTCCTGGTCGATGACGCAATACTTGAGGCGCCCCTTGGGCTGGAAGTCAGCCTGATGGGTCAGCACGGCATACCGGCCGTCGGCGGCGCGCACCCGCCACCACTGGCGACGATTCCCGACGCGTCCCAGGCGGACGCGCGCCCCGACTGGGATTGCGACGCGACTTGATTCGGACATGGGTCACTTGCCTTTCGGGGTGTCGAGGATTTCGCCGGTGGTCGGGTCGACGCCGGGCGGCGGGGATAGCTCCACGAGGTGCCCCCAGGCCATCTGCCGGGGATCATTGCGATGCAATCGGCCGTCGCTGTCGGTGAAGTACACCGAGGCGGTGCGGTCGTACTCAGGGAGCTTGAGGTTGATGGAGTCCTTGACCACCATCGTTTTGCCGTCGCCGCCCTTCATTGGCTCGACGGCGACGGTGAGGCTGATGGACCCCTTCTTCCCGGTGTCTGCTACGCGCCGGACCAGCTCGGCGAGGCCGTCGCTCAGTTCGGTGGCGGTCCCGCCTCCGGCTTGCGCGGCGAGGAAGACAAGGAAGTCTTGCGGCTCGATGGGATTGGGTGTGGTCATGCTGTCTCCTTCTTCTTGGGTTGATTCGCCGCCCCGGCCGGGGTGGCGGCAGGTGGTGCCTGTGACGCGGCTTGCCCGCGCCGAATGGCCTTGATGTCGAATTGGACTGAGCCCAGGCTCACGCCGAGCAGTCGAGCGATCTCTCGCTCGCCATGTGCACCCAGGAGCCCCGCGACCGCCCGCCGCCGCTCGCACGCCACGTCATGCTCGCCTCCGCGGCGCGCGAAGGTGCCGCACACCTCGCACCACTCCACGACCGCCGCGCCCACGCCAGCGAAAGCCGCCCGCTCGGCGGGGGTTAGGCCACCCCACACGCCAGATCGCCCGGTCGGGCCTTGCCCGGACTCCATGTCAAGCGCCAGCGCAAGGCATGCTTCCCGCGCCGGGCACGCCCGACACATGCGCGCCGCCTCGGGTGCCCGCTGGTCGTCAAAATGCAGGTCGGGTTCGATCGCGCACGGGATCACGATGTGACCTCCCAGAGGGTGCGCGCAGCGCGGATCGTCTTCATGACGCCTCCACCCACTCGATAGCCGAGCCGTCGCAGCGCACGCCGCGATACCTCAATCCGAGGGTGACGCGCCGAATCTCGTGCACCTCGACGGGCGCCTCGTGGTCGACGGGCGCGCCGTCGAGGACGCACGTGTGCAGGACGCTCACACGGACCGGGGCGCTGCGCGCGACCTGATCGGCGCCGTCGTGGTAGACGGTCTTCTCGGCTGTGACCGCGCGCCCTAGGTGCCGTGTGTCGTGCCGGGCGTGGCAGACTTTGGCCTCGGCGTGGTCGGGGTCGACGAGCTGTGTCATCAGGTGCCTCTCTCGCAGTCGCAGATCGTGAGCCAGCAGCGCTGGCATGGGGATTCGTCACGGCTTGGTGACCGGTCGTCACAGGAGGTGTGCACCCAGCCTTCGTCGTCGTCGGCGCGGGTGATGGGGTCGCCGACGTGGAAGCGCGTGCCACACTCGACGCAGGTGCCGGGGTAGCGGGCAGGGAAGCTCATGACAACGCCTCGCCGCTCAACCACATGTCGAGCGTGGCCACGAAGCCCCGGATCGCCTCAGCGCGGGTGGCCCCGAGCCCGCGCACACCGTCCTGGATCCAGAGCATTTGCTGCCCGAGTGCGCCTGCCCCCATCGCGTCGAAGCCGCGGGCGAGTCCGTCGAGGAATAGCGCCTGGTCATCGCTGTTGAGACCGGCGACGTATTCGCCGAGCAGAGACGGGGACGCCAGGTGCGCCGTGGTGGTGACCTCGATGCCCGCTTGGGCCAAGTCGATTCGCTCGCTCATGACGGCCCACCGCTGACGGTCAGGTAACAGCCGGCCCAGGCGTCCCAGGGGACCCACCTTTTGCGGGCGGTCAGGTCCACGACGAGCGAGTCGTCGTGGAGTACGCCGGCGCTGACGAGCGCGTCGAGGGTGGACCTGACGAGCTTGTCGATGTCGCCGTGGGCGCGGCTAGTCGGGGCTGTGGGGGCGGACGGTTTGAGTGTGCCGGCGTTTCGTCCGGTGCCGTAGTGCGATCGGGGGCGCGGGAAATAGAAGGTTACGCCGATCACCACCGGCCCGGTGAGCGGCTGCCAGTCGCCGGGCATCGCGGCTAGGGCTGCGTCGCGGACGTCGCTGCGCCAGGGCGCGACTTTCTTGGAGGACTCGACCATGATCCCGCGGCCGACGTGCCTCTTGGACCCCTGCGCGCCGGGGACGCCTTTCACGTCGAATGACAGGACGGGCATCACCTTTCACCTTCTGGTCGCCACCCGAGATCCAGTAGCGCGTCAAGGGCGCGGACGCCCGCGCGGATACCGGCGGCGGTGGAGAGTTCCCGGATGACGCGGTCTCGTTCGAATTCGGTTGCGTCGCACGCGATTTGCGTGACTGGGCGTCCGTCGTGGTCGATGGTGTGCCCACAGGTGGGGCAGCCGGTGTGCGGTGGGCGGGGTTTCGGGTGGTCGGTCATGCCGTCTCCTGGGCTGCTGCGTCGGTGAGGGTCATGCCCGGGCACCCAGGATGGTCATGCCGCAGGCGACGGCGGCGTCGTGCTCTACTGTTGCGCCCCGAGACTCCTGCCACCCGTGGAGCATGTAGATGGCGTCGCAGGTGAGGAGCGCGGCGAGGTCGGCCCGCATGTAGCAGGCGCTTGACGTGTGATCGTGCTTCCCCTCGCCGGGGTTGTATCCGGGTGGGCATTCACCGTCGTGTTTGGCGGGGGTGACGTTGAAGGGGTTGATGGGTTCGTACCCGAGGGCCTCCACTGTGCCCATAGCGTCGGTGAATCGTTCACGGGCTCCGGCGGTGTATGCGATGGGGCCGGCGATGTAGCAGCGCGGCCTGCGCTCGTGCTCGATCGCCTCATCCTCGACGTGCGTGCACGGTGCGGGGATTCCGTACTCGGCGTACTCGGCCGGTGTCAACGGCCGCGGGTTGACTAGCAAATCCCACTCGACGGCGGTGCAGTAGTATTCGCACTCCCACTCGGAGTCCGGGCCGTTGTTACGGCGGGTGTGGAGACTGGGCACCCCGCCAATGCTGCATCCGGCGATGACCGGTGCACCCGGCCACGTTGGCTCCTCCATTGGTGGGGTGAGCGCGGCGAGCAGGTCGCGCGCCCGGCGGGCCTGGTCTTCGGTCATGCCGACCATCGCGGACTCAAGGGCGGCGCGCAGGTCGTCGGTCATCGCGCTGCGTCCTGCTCGGCCTGACGGCGGTTCCGCTCCATCACATCGGGTGGCGGGACCTCGCCCTCGCCCATGAGGACGACCAGTCGGTACCCGTCCGGGTAGTGCGCGCGGATCGCGGCGAGACGATCCGCGCGGTCGTGAAGGTCGTGCCGCATGTAGCCGCGGTGCGAGCACCAGTGTTGTCCGAGTACCGTCCCGTCCTCGGCCATTGCGTAGGCGGGGCCGTCGCCGCCGGGGGTGTAACTGAACAGGTAGACGGCGGGCAGTGACGGGTCTTGCGGGTCATCGGTGCGGGCGCTGAACGCCGGGTCGTAGGGGTCGATCTTGACGCCGCCGCTGGGGGCGGTGACGACGGCGTCAGGGTACGTGTAACCCATGTGGGACTCCTTGGTTCTTAGAAGAGGGATTCGTTTTGGTGTGGCGCGAGCAGGGTCAGTGCGCCGGGTGGGGTGGCTTTCGGGGTGCGGTCGCCCACGAAGAGCACGAAGACATACAGGTCGGAGACGCGCACGATCTCGCCGTCCTCGGGCCTACCGTGTCCGGAGTGATAGACCACTCCGGCGCCGATGTGGGCGCGGGCCTCGTCGAGGGTCATTCGTCGCCGCCCGGCTTGGGTGCCCACCCGGCCGCGATCCACCCGGCCACGCGTTGCAGCGCCTCGAGCGGGGTTGCGCCGCTGCGTTGTTCGTGGATCACGCGCGCCTCGACGAGTGCCCACGCTCCGGGTGGGGTGACTTTCGCGAGCGCGGCGCGGGCATCCTCGATTGCGATGGCCTCGGACGTGGCGATGCCGAGCGCGGCGCGGGCGGTGGACAGGTCGACACTCATTCGGTGTCCTCTCGGGTCAGCCACTCAGGCACGGGCGTGTCGGGATAATCGGCGCGCCATTGGGCGGCGCGGTGCTTGCGGTAGCAGCGGTCGCACCGGCGCACCGCGTGCCGCTCGCTCCAGTCCGACTTGCCATAGGCGTCCGGCGTCGGCGTGCCGCAATCCGCGCAGCCGGGGATGGGTCCGGCGCAGATGGGGCAGGAGTTGTCGTAGGACTTGCGCCCGATCCGCCAGCCGCGATAGCGCAGGATGCGCAGCACGTCCTCGCGGGCGGCCACGCACGAGTTTGCGACGGCGCTGGTTTTGCCGTCCTTCGTGCCGCAGGTCGCGCACTCCACGGACACGGTCACGGTCCAAATACGGCTCACGACGCACCCCCGTTGATGAGGCGGGCGAGGACGAGTTCGTCACGCGGAGGTGCGCCGTAGGCGGCATGATCGTCGATCGACTGCTCAGCGTCGTCCGCCAGGCTGTCGAGTAGGTCCGCGAGCGCGGCCCCGACGAGCGGGTGCATGGCGGCGAAGTACTCGCGATCGGGTCGCATCAACGACTCAGCCACGAGGCAGCCGCCATAGGCGTCGTCCCACTCCCAGCCGCCACCAACCATGCGGTCGGGGTGCTTCCTGTCGGCCACAAGCGCGGCCCAGCGGTCGCTCCCGAGCCGCCACGGCCCGGGTGTCGCGCGCTGTGCCAGTTCGCGCAGTTTGCTTGCGGCGGCGCGCAATTCGACGGCGGCGCTCATTGCGTGAACTCCCGCCGCGAGCGCAGGGCGGGGTCCGCGAGCAGTTGGGCTCGCATGTCGGAGTACGTTTTGCGCACGCGCTCCTCGTCGAGGCCGTAGACCTCTAGGCGACCGGCCCGTCCGCGATAGACGGACGCGCGGACCCAGCGGACCGTGACCGGGCGCAGTCGCTCCGGGCAGAGCGGGTTGACGTTCCACTCGTCGCGCTCGCGCGCTGCCTCCCTGCGCACGGTCCCGTCGTCCGCGATGACCGCTTCGAAGCCGTAGACGGTGACCCGCTCGGCCTTCTCGATGACGGGCACCCGCTCCATGAAATATCTGGACCACCCATCGGCGTCGGCATTGAGCGCGGCCACAATTTCCCTGGCACCGCGCTTACTCGGGGCCGCGCAGTGCACCCGATAGTCGGAGTAGGAGCCGCTGGACACGAGCCACACTCGATCGGTCATGATGCGCCTCCTCGATTCGCAATCTCCAAGAGAACGTCCGCATGGCACGGGACTCGGTTCCCGTGCGCGTCTTCAAGCGGACACCAGCAAACGAGGTCGCGTCCCGCTAGTTCGGCCCGGACTCGATCGGTGCCCCAAGGGTCGCGCGATTCCGCGACTAGCCGTCGAAGTCGCCGCACGGCGTCGGTGCGAGCCTCGACGCCCGTGCGACTGATGAACGTCGCCAGCGTGCTGTGCGTCGAGTACGGGCCGCACACATCCCAAGTGGTCTTGCCACTGCGGACGATGACGTATGGATTGCCCCACACGGTCGGGCGTCCGACGTAGACCGCACCCTCGGGCATGCGCCAGCCCTTGATGCGGCGGCGCTGGATTCGCTGGGGCATCACGCGCCCTCCCGGATTCCTCGGGCCACGACGCCACCGAGGCCGACCTCGGCCAGCTCGGGCCGACGCAGCTCCACCGGCGGGCGAAGGACGCGCGCCACGGCAGCCTTGGGGCGCACGCTGCGGGCGGCATCCCACTGGTCATCCCGGGGGGTGGCCAGCGCCTCGTCTCCCCACATGTATCGGCTCATCGGGCACGCCTCCCCACCGGCTTACAGGTCCGGCACTGGCATGGCACCTCTGAGCGCCGGGACGGGGTAAATGATCGGGGCTCCTGGGGCGGGTCCGGCAGCGCGTCGAAAGCCGCCATGAGCGCGGCCACGAGGACCGCGACCCCGCCCAAAGCGAGCAGCGCCCACATGAGGATCGAGAGGACCGTGCTCACGACGCACCGCCCACAGCGCGACGAGCGGGGCGAGCACGCCAGTCCAAGTGGCTCATGACCGCGGCTCCCACCATATGTAGCCGCCGTAGCCGTCGATGTCGTAGGGCTCCATCCGGCTATCGGCCCAGCGGTCCTCGGCGCGGGCTTCGGCTTGCGCTTCGATCCGGGCGCACTCGTGGCAGTCGTGGCGCTCGCAGCGGGCGTAGTTGTGGTCACGCATCGCCCGGCTCCTGCCACAGCGCGGAGGCGCTTTTCGGGGTGGCGTCCTCACGCAGCGCGTCCAGCACCCGCGACGCCTCCGCGCTCGTCAGGTCGCTGGTGCTCGTCACCTCACGGCCAAGCACCTGCCCGAGGTAGCCGAGTCGGGCGGCGCGGCCTTCAGCGCTCTTGGCGTCTGTGCCGAAGCCGGCGTCGGTGAAGGCGGCGAACATTGCGCGACGCTGCGCGGTGGTGATTGCCTCACCGGTCTCATCCACCACCTCTGCTTCCTGCGCGTCCTCGGCCGGGGCGGCGATGAAGTCCGCCGCGGTCACCACGGGCGCGGCAGCCGCCGCGACCAGCACGGACGCTGCCGCTCCGGAGTCGCGGAGCTCGCTCGGGTCGTAAGCCACACCGAAAAGCGCCTCCGGGCACGCGAGACGCGCGGCGCCCGTGATCGCACGATTCGCGAGCATCGTGGCGGGCTGCTTCCGGTAGTTGTCCTTCTTGGACAGCTCCATCCGCTCCGCCCACGCCATGTCACGGGTCACCGTGATCGGGTGGTCCGGGTCGTCACTACGGACGATGGTGCAGGTCGCGGCGGGCGGGTTCTCGGTCACTTGGATGCGGAGTTTGTGCCCGGCCTTCCGCACGTTGGATGCGATCAGCTCGGCGCCAGCGGCCGGGGTGCCCTGGATCACGTCGATGCGGATCAGGGACTCGGCCGGGGATAGTCCCATTGCCTGCCCGATCCCGATGGCGAGGAGGACGTTGGCGGGGTTGCCGCGGTACGCCTGCGGCAGCAGCGAGCCGGTGGCGATCAGTTTCGAGTATTCGATTTGGTCGGCCAGCGCGAGCGTCTGCGCGGCCGCGGCGGTGACGATTTCTTGACTCACGGGGTTTCTCCTTGCGGTTGACTAGAAGGCTCGCCCGTACCATCCGGGCACGGGGAGGGTGACGATTTCGGGGGGGTCGGACCAGTGGCCTGCGGATTCGCGTTCGACGTAGATGCCGACCGCTTGCCGCCACCGCTCCCGGCCGGCGGCGAGATCGGCGTCGTCGTACTGGCCCACGGTGATGAAGTGCGGCGGGTCGAGTTCGACCGCGACCGTGAGGAACGGCAGCCGCTCTCCGGTCAGCAGGTCCCAGGCGTCGGAGTAGACGGCGGCCTGCATGACGTAGTCGAAGTTCGCGGCAGTCTTGCCCATCTTCGCGGGTTCACTGTCGCCGTACCCGCCGACTGTTTTCAGGTCCACGAGCGCTTTCGGGTGTACCCAGTCGATGCGGCCCTTGCCGGTGACACCTGACTCGTCGGTCCACACTAGGGACACTTCGGGGCGGCCTTCGCGGAACAGGGCCCCGGCGAGCGGGTGTTCCCGGACCGCGCGGGCGACGCGTGCGGCGTCACGCAACTGGCCGCGGTGTACGGGGATCATTCGGGCTGCCCACGCCGTTTTCTGTGCCTCCTGTGCCGCTTTGGTGCGCCAGTCGTAGGCGTCGATGACGCATATGCGGTCGTCGCGGGATCGGAGGACGAGCGCGTGTACGAGTGAGCCGAGGTCGAAAGCTGTCTTGGGTGGCCGGCCGTGCTCCCGTTCCCACGCGAACCTTTCGGGCCGGGATGACAGCAGGGTTTTGGCGGCGCTGTAGGACAAGGGGCGCCCCAGGTTGGGGGCGATGAATTGTCCTGTCTGGTAGTCGGTTTCGTCGATTTTCTCGTATACGCCGGGTGTGGTGGCGGTGCTGGTCATCGCTGCCCCCATGCGTCGAGCAGGGTGTTGACGCGCGACGCGCGAGCGCCGCCGCGACGGCTTCCGCGGGGCAGCAGCCACGCCCGGATTGACCCGGGTCGCGCGCCGCGGCTTGCCCGCTCGGCGGAGTAGACGCGGCGGCTCACAGTGCCCACGCCTCAATGAGCGAGCCGTCCCAGGCGGGGCGGGCTACTAGGCCTTCCTCGCCGGTGAGCCCGAGTGCGTCGGCTACGTCGAGCGCGCCATGCGAGGCCAGGGCTGCGAGGGCGGCGTCCCGCGTGGCGAGGGTGACCGATCCGGGCGGCGGGAGGGGCACGGGGAGTCCGCTCATGCCGCACCTCCCGGCCGCGTAGCGTGGACAGGCCACACCACGCCCTCGTCAGCGCGCCAGACCGTGGTGCATGCGCCGCGCCGGCTTACATCGATCTGGCCCAGGTTGAGCATGAGCATCGGAAATGCGTATTCCAGGCCCGGGAAGTACGTCCGGATGAGGCGGCGCTGGGCATCCTCTAGGGCAAGGTCGGGTGCGGGGGTGCGACCCGCACGGACCGCCGCCAGTGCGTCCTCTTGCTGCGTGAGCCACATGTCCACGAGCGCTTGGACATCGCGCTCGTAGTGGGTCCAGTCGACCGGCGGCGGGACCTCATGGGTCTGGCCGCAGGTGGGGCAGGTGCAGGCGGTCATGCCGTCACCACGGCTTGGTCGGACGCTTCCTGACGAGTCACTTGGTATCCTTCTTTCTGGTGAGTTGCCCCGCCCCCCTTTTGGGCGGGGCGCTTTCGCTTCTTCCGCAGGGCCCAATCAGTCGCCGCCGCCGCCGCCATTGCCATTGCCGTAGCCGTAGCCGTATCCGTCGCCGTAGCCATTGCCGTCGCCGTCGCCGTAGCCGTAGCCATTGCCGTAGCCATTGCCGTAGCCATTGCCGTAGCCGTAGCCGTAGCCGTAGCCGTAGCCGTCGCCGTCGCCGTAGCCGTCGCCGTCGCCGTAGCCGTA